>JAABUR0100000260.1_pt1 | contig 123460 bp, 117 predicted proteins | sample 5560091 | NCBI WGS metagenome assembly JAABUR01 (sample SAMN10711879, study PRJNA513375) | rock metagenome | isolation source: Antarctica rocks | place: Antarctica: Victoria Land, University Valley sud | reverse complement strand
GGTGCGATGTGCGGTCTTGAACCGGATGACGCATCTGGGAATGCCACAGAGCTATGCCGTGTGAGTAAGGTTGATTCTCAATTGTGAGTGATGCTGCGCTCATTTCGATTTATGCAACAAAGCCAAGAACAGCACTAATCCGAGCATCGTTGAAACCCGTAATACGCTGACGAAGGCGCAGCAGGAGCAATATTTTTCCACATTAGCGACAGTTGATCCGATAAATTATATTGGGCACATTGCACCGTCAGCGTTGTTTTTGCAGTTTGGTAAGCAGGACACCTATCCCACTGAGCAAAAAGCGATTCAATATGCTCGAACAGCGAGCCAGCCAAAGGTGGTTAAATACTATGACGCGGGACACGCTCTCAATGATGAAGCGCGTCGTGACCGTGCTGCTTGGCTGCGGGAACAAATAGATTTGAGTAAGTTGAGTTGATTCCTGCAATCCCGCGTCGAACAAGTCCTTGCAGCCGACGCCTCGACAGCTTGCCTTTCATTGTTGTCTTTGCAAATTAGGTTGTGTGCTAATCGCTCGGCGCGGCTGAAGTCCAGCGTTATGCCGCCCTACATGCGAGGTCATTATATGTTAGACACAAAATACCGTTGTCAGACATTATTGCCGATGTTCCGGCATGAAGCGATTGAGACGCTCAAGGGATTGAAGTTCTATCTTGAAACGCTAGAATGGTTTATTGATCGTGAACGTACTCAGGAAATCTCAGAATTGAAGAAACATATTGAACAGTGGTCGCCGGAGCAGCAAGAAGATTTCTGGGCTTGGCATTACCCCGTTCATTGGGACGAGATTTTCGCCAGCCAACTGCGGTCGTCATTTGTACCTACCTTGATTTCTTTAACGGAATCGCACATAGGTATGATTGCCGATCAAGCATGTGAGATTTTGACTACCTCTATAAAACCCCGCGATTTGCGCGGCGGTCTTTTTGAGCAGCACCGCAAATACCTTGAAGCGATGGCTGGCTTTACACGCCCTAGCGATGCAACTTGGAATTCTCTCTATGAGATTCGAGATGTTAGGAATTGCGTTGTTCATGCCAATAGCAGGATTTACGATTCACGAAACCAAGAACGCTTGCGCTCGCTTGTTCGCAAGCTGCCTGGATTAAGTGCATCCTATGATGTGCTTGAACTTTCCCCTGAGTTTCTTCTGCATGGCCTTAAAGTAATTGAAGGGTTCATCACTGATCTTTATGAGGAAGCGTCGGCGCTTTGCCAGCGGGTTAGTAAAGAGCGCAACGATTCCTAATGTTTGCAGCGTGAGGGACGGCATAACAACTCATTCAACCGGAGCGCGAATAGCGCGGCTTTCATGCGCGAGATTTGAATCTATCGGCGTTGTGTGCGCGCCCGGTTAATTCCAGCGTTGGGCGGCTCGCGTTGAATTTTAGAAATGAGCGCAAGACTTGTCGCCAGCGACCGGCGCGCGGCTGCTCGCAAGTAAGAGTTGAAAGCTCACGGCTCACGGTGCGCCGCCGCGCTATGTGGTTTCTTGGACGCGACGGGGCGCACGTTGAATCATTCCGGTCGAGGTGGTCGGCGAATGTTGCGTGGTTTCAATCACAGGCCGCCCAACAACGGCATGCACCCGACCGCGAATAGTGCGGCCTTTCATCCGCGAGACGCCGTACCCGATGCGTTGCGTGCGCAGCGGGTGATGCAGGGCGTTCGGCGGCTTCTTGATTCTCAAATATCGTATTGTTGGAGAACCCAGAATGAAGACACTTGGAATCATTGGCGGTATCGCGCCGGAATCCACTATCGAATACTATCGTTTGATTATTGCATCATACCGCGCACGGAAACCGGATGGTAGTTACCCGCCTCTCATTATCAACAGTATCAACCTAACAAAGATGTTGGACTTGATAGGAGCGAATGAACTTGCTCGTGTCACAGAGTATTTGCTAAGTGAAGTTCATAGGCTTGCACGCGCGGGAGCGGATTTTGGCTTATTGGCTGCCAACACTCCGCACATTGTCTTTGAAGATATTCAACGTCAGTCTCCTATTCCACTAATCAGTATTGTGCAGACAGCGTGCGAGGCGGCGCGAGGCTTGGAGTTGACAAGAGTTGGCTTGTTTGGCACACGCTTCACGATGCAAGGACACTTCTACCCTGAAGTCTTCTCAAGACAGGGAATCACGCTTATCATGCCTAACTTGGATGAGCAGGACTACATTCATGACAAATACATGAGCGAATTAATCAACGGTATTTTTCTGCCTGAAACGCGCGAGGGTTTGCTCCAGATAGTTGAGCGGTTGAAGGAAAAGACGGACATTCAAGGCTTGATTCTAGGCGGAACAGAACTACCCTTAATCCTGCGAGACGTAGATGATAGAGGGATACCGTTCTTAGATACTACTAGGATTCACGCAGAATATGCAGTGGCTCAGATGTTGTCGTAGGTTGCTTGAGCGGAAGCAAATAACTGAAGGTAAGCTGAGTGCTATTTCCAAACACGCCGCCGAACAAGTCATTCGACCGGACTGCTCGACTGCGTGCCTCTCAAATTCCTTTGTTCCATTATCTTGAATGGTTTATGCTCGCAGCCGGTCAATTCCAGCGTGGGCGGCTTCGCTACTTCGATCTAAATTGCTTTCGAGAAACAATAACTATGTGCATCTACGATTAAGCGACCGGCAAAAACAACGCGCAGGCCGCTTTTCTAATGTAGTGCAAGCCTTCGGTTGAACAAACGCTACTCGGTCTTTGAACCCCGGTTTTGTCGTTGAGACAGTTGAAGAAACTCTCAATCAATTGACGTAAATGCGACACCGCATGAGAGGCGATATTTTCGCGCGGCGACAGTTCTGTGCCTTTCGGTTTCTTCGGTGGCACGACTCCACAAAATCATTCTACAGCTATTCGCTTCTCTGTCTTTTTAGTATTGCTTCAGATGGAAGACGCCAAGGCAGCCAAAACAACGTCACCACCGTGCGGTAATTTGCCTTTTATTGACGTGACTCATAATTCGCATCCTTTGCGGGGCGTTTTGAAAAGTCGGGTTAGACTTTGCAGAAAGATATCAGCGAACCGGCTACGGAGTGGCGCGCTGAACGGTCACGCTACTGGAGCGCCGAGACGATGTGTTCGATAAAATTGTGCATTGCAATCAACAATTGAGAATCGATGACAAAAGCTGCGAGTGTCAGAATCGCACAGAAGCCGCACCACGAAGCAAATTGTCGTGTCAATGATTCGCTTTGCTCGGTGCCGCTTTCGACTGCGGCAAGCTGCGTTAAGCGGCGCACGCGCCATGCGATGCCGTCCGCGTTCTCGCCGATCAGGAAAGCACCGGCTGGCATCAAGGGTGTTGCGCCCTGCGGTGCCATGCGCGCGATTTTGATAAGCGCTGCCGCCAGATCAAGCGCGCTCGACGCGCCGCGTGTTTGCGCTACATATTCATCGGCGGCGGCCTCTGCGCTTTCAGCCCACGCGCGATCCAAAATTCGTTGAGCAGAGATAATCGCCAGCGCATCAGAGCAGAGGCGCACAAACGTGCGTTTGAGATTATCGCGCGCCGCCAGATGTCCGATTTCGTGAGACAGCGCGGCATCTAATTCTGCATTGTTCAGCGCGTCGAAAACATGGCTTGCGATAAATAGTTTCGGACGGAAAGCGCCCACCACGGCGATCACAGGGAAACGATGTGCAAGTCGATAAACGGGAACGGGAACGTTGCGTATAAGAACAGGTTCGGCGTGGCGTAACCAGTCTTTGATTAATTGGCGCGTTGCCCACCATGAGGCCAGACAGCGACGCATAGCGAGCGCAAGGCCGAGCATTGAAAGCGATGCCAGCAGCGCGAGCTTCGCCGTCACGATCTCGCTCGAAGCGCGCGGCTCATAAACAAAGTATGCGGGAAACAGCAGCACCGCGACGCACAGAATAGCGAAGGCAGACGGCCATGTGCGCAACGCGAAAAGAATGCGTGCGCGCGTCGATGCTCGCCAACTTTGTGCGCGATACGCGAGCGCACGCCAGACCAGCGCGGCGATAAACGACGCGCCCGCGTTTATGACAAGCAATGCCGCGAGCGCAAGGCAGATTCCGAGCAATTGAAACATGCGCCCTTAATCCTTTCCGCCACTTAATTGGCGGCGTTTTTCCTGCACAAGCCGTTCAAGTTCGCCAAGCAGTTCACGATCACGTTCGCTGACGGCATCAACGATGCAGGCGAGCACCGGTTCGACTTTTCCTTGATTACGATTAAACAGCACGCCGAGCACATCTTCAGCGATGCCCTGCTCAAATTCTTCGCGCGTGACTTGCGCCGAATAAAGAAAGGCGCGTGATTGCTTGCGGCGCGCGAGTAAACCTTTTTTGTAAAGACGGTCAAGCGTAGTCATCAAAGTCGTGTAAGCGATCTGCCGGTCGAAGAAGGCTTCCGCTTCGCGCACGCTCGTTTCGACGTGCTGCCAGACGTGCTCCATTACCTTGCGCTCAAGTGTGCCGAGCGCCGGATAAACAGTTTCGCGCGGACGCTTGAAGCCGCGCAGTGTGAATCTCGGAATGCTCATGCCGCAGATTATTGAATAGCCTTGAGCCATTGTCAACGCATAGGATTGCGTTAGCCTCTACGCCGCGCGTTGCTAATTCTCATGGCTCAATCGGATAATCACGCGCGGCAAACAAATGCCCTATGAGTTAAGGTAGAAAGTGTTGCAACTTAATTTATGTGGTAAAGTGCGGCTCATCTTCAAGTTCAAGCGCACGGAAATTCAAAAGGACTTTATGAAACGCGAACACACAACCGAACAACACGATGGCGACGACATGCACCTGCGACGGATCACGCTCGCCGACGGGCGCTATATGATCTTTTATACGTTCGGCGAAGAGTTAGACAATATGCAGACAGCGAACAACGCGGTGAACAATCACGTCACTGAAACTGAGTCGCAAGCGGTTCCGATGAGCAGCAAAGAGGAGCTACAGGATGTCTGAACTGCGCTGGAATCCTTTGCTTGGCGAGTGGGTAGCGACCGCGACGCACAGGCAGGATCGCACATTTCTGCCGCCGCCCGATCACTGCCCGCTTGACCCGACAAAACCCGGCGGCTTTCCCACAGAAGTGCCGGAGCCGACTTATGACATCGTCGTTTTTGAAAATCGTTTTCCAAGCTTAAGGCCAGACCCGCCCGTGCCATCAATCGAGGGCACAGAATTGTATCCTGTGCTTCCGGGACAGGGCGTGTGCGAAGTCGTGCTCTACACACCGGAACACAATGCAACGCTTGCAGAGCAGCCCGTCGAGCAGATTGATAAATTGGTGCGCGTCTGGACGAATCGCTACGCAGAATTAAGCAAGCTTGATTACGTTGCTTACGTTTTTATTTTCGAGAACAAAGGCGAAGCCATCGGTGTGACTTTGCATCACCCGCACGGGCAGATTTACGCATACACGTTTGTGCCACCGCGCATTAAGACGGAATTAGAGCAATCCCTTAAACATAAAGAAGCAACGACGCGCTGTCTGCTGTGCGACATCATTGCAGAAGAGCGGCGCGACGGGCGCAGGATTGTTGCGGCGAATGATTCTTTCGTCGCATACATTCCCTTCTTCGCGCGCTGGCCTTACGAACTTCATATCGCATCCACGCGGCACGCACAGGCGCTCACGGATTTTTCGCGCGCCGAGCAAAAAGATTTGGCGGCGATCTTAAAAACAGTGCTTGTCGCGTTCGATAAGCTTTTTGATTTATCGTTTCCCTACATCATGGCGATGCACCAGCGACCGACCGATGCAGGCAACTATGATTACTACCACTTTCACATAGAGTTTTATCCGCCGCTCCGAACTCCGACGAAGTTAAAATATCTTGCTGGTTCCGAAACGGGCGCAGGCATGTTCATCAACGATACGCTGGCCGAAGAAAAGGCTGCGGAGTTGCGCACGCATGTCGCGCCCGTCGTGTGGCGCGCAAAGAAAGAGGCATGATGATAAACGCGAACGATCTCACGCGCGTTTTCCGCGAACTGTATGGCACTGCGCCGCGTCTTTTTCGCGCGCCCGGACGCGTCAATTTAATCGGCGAGCACACGGACTACAACGAAGGCTTTGTGCTACCCGTCGCAATTGATCGCGAAACGATTGTGACCGCCGCGCCGCGTGATGATCGGCGCGTGCAGGTTTTCTCTGTCGAAAAAAACGAACGCATAGAGTTTGATCTGGATCGCGCGGGACAAAAACAGCGGGGCGTTTGGCAGGACTACGTTGAAGGCGTCGCGCAGGCGCTGGTGGCGGGCGGCGCAGAACTTCGCGGCGCTGATCTTGCGCTTGCCTCAAACGTCCCGGAAGGCGCGGGGCTGTCGTCGTCTGCCGCGCTCGAAATCTCTGTCGGGTTCGCGCTTCTCTCTTTGTCTGAAGCGAAGATTGATCGCGTTGCGCTCGCGCTTGCAGGCCAGCGTGCAGAGCATGAATACGTCGGCACAAAGAGCGGCATTATGGATCAATTCATCGCCGCGATGGGCGAGGAAAACCATGCGCTGCTGATCGATTGCCGCACGCTCGCAGCAACGCCGATTCCCTTCGATACCTCGCGCGTGGAACTTGTGATCTGCAACACAGGCGTAAAGCACAGACTCGCTTCGTCCGCTTATAATCAGCGACGTGAAGAATGCGAGCGCGGCGTTGAACTCTTGCGCGAGGCGTTGCCAAACATACGCGCGCTCAGGGATGTAAGCGTCGAGGACTTCCAAAAGTATGAGTATCTGCTTCCAGAAGTAATACGGCGGCGCTGTCGCCACGTCGTCACTGAAGACACGCGCACGCTTGCCGCAGTCGAAGCTCTGCGCGCCGATGATTTGCCTCGTATGGGGCAATTGATGTATGAATCGCACGCGTCTTTGCGCGATGATTACGAAGTCAGTTGTGCGGAGCTTGACGAGTTGGTTGAAGGGGCCAGAAGCGTCGAAGGTGTCGCGGGCGCGCGCATGACCGGCGGCGGCTTCGGCGGCTGCACAGTCAATCTCGTCGCGCGCGATCATCTAAAGGACTTTCGCAATCAGGTCACACACAGTTACAATGAAGCGTTTCACACAAACCCGGATATTTATGTTTCAGAAGCGTGCGACGGCGCAAGCGAAATTACAAATGCGGTAATCACGAAGCCGGAGAATTCTGCATGACCGAAGAAGAAGTGAGAAAGATCGCGCAACAAGAAATCCTTGATTTTCTCGACGTGTTGAAGCTTGAGGCGAAGCGTGACCCGACGGGCATGGCGACAAAGGTTTTGGACACGGTGCAAAAAGCGATGCAGCAGCGTTATACTCAAACATCCTCGACAAACAGCAAGTAAGGCCGGAACGAAGCAAGCCTTGAATATAATTCCGCGACTCCAAAGGAAAACAAACAACTATGTTCACAGAGCACAAGCGCGCCAAATCTAAAAACAGCCTTATCTTTATCCTTTCAATCATGCTCGTACTGACTTCATTTGCTTCAGCCGGAGCGCGCACCAGACGCCGCCGCCCGGCGCGAACGCTCTGGGAATACAACGTCGTAACGATCATGCACGCTAACACAGGGCAGCGCAAAACGATCCTCAACGATCAGGGCAGAGATGGCTGGGAACTAATTTCATCCGAAGATGACAAGTCCGGGACGGGCGAAACAACCTTTTACTTCAAACGCCTGCGGCGGCAGACTAGCAGGCGTCATCGTTAGCGCGCTTCGCTCCAATTATCCCCACAAATCATTTGTAAATTGTTAGCCGCGTCGCGGACACTCGTGTGTTATGACACGCGCGGCTGTTAGCTAAAGCGTGAACGGTGCTTTCAGTTCCGATTCGATTTAAGTGGCGGGTTCAGAGAAGAGAAGTATAGAGCGGATTGAGGGAACACTATCTCGCTATGTATCAAATCTTTTTTTGGCTAAGCGGCGGCGGTAATCTTCACCTTCAATCACCACCGTCTTGCACATTTCGTAAAGACGGCTGCGCAGTCTGGTGCCGACACGATCTTCGAGAGTTGTCATGGCGCGGACTCGCTGGGCAGGAGTCGCCTGTTCACTTATTTGCTGTTCAAGCGCTGTAATCTCACGCTCGCGTTGCTCAAGAGTGCGTTGCTCAAACTCGTTGCGCACGCCCGCCGCGCGAAGCTTTTGCAACTCTGTCTGTAATTCACGCAAACGGCGTTCATCGAGCGTCGCTTTCCCGCCCGTGTTGCGCGACTCGTCCAGATAATTAGTCGTAAATATTGTCAACTTCTTATCGTTATAACGCGTGTTGATAATCTGCGCCATCGTGTCGCGCACCCAGTCCGTCGGAATCGTCGCGCCAAGCTCATCAAGCACTAAAACTTCCGCCTGATAAACAGGAGAGAGCACGCCCATCTCGGACGTTTTGGTGTTGTTATTGTACGAACCCTGGATCTCTTTCAACAGCGAGCCAAACTCATAAAACAGGCAGGGCACGCCTTTGTTTGCCAGCCCGCGCAAAATAGCGACGGCTAAATGAGTTTTGCCGATGCCGACGGAACCCATAAACAACAGCCCGCGATCCGTGGGAAATTCCTCGACGAGCTTATACGCATATTTTTGAGCGACGTATTGCGGCGTATTGCGATCAGCCTTGAAGCTATCAAGCGAGCAGTGCTCATAGCGACGCGGAATGCGCGCGGCTTCGATCAACTTGGTCTGTTGATTTTGTGAGCGACAACGACAGCGACGCGCCCCCTTGCCCGCGATGACTTCCATGCCACTGCCAAAGCAAATTTCGCAAGCGCCCGGTTGCGCCGATGTCGCAGCAGAATCCCACGGCAACGTCGGAGTTTCTTTCGACGTGGCATCGGGCACGGCGCGCAACGGCTGAATTTTAGCTTTCTCTGAAGACATGCGGCGATGTGTTTGAAGCTCTGCTCTTTTCGCAAACGAACCTTGCGCCTGAAATGCACTACGGATTGCGCCGTGCGATTCGATTGCGACACCTCACCTCTCAAAACAAACGTGACGGCGAAGCGTGCGGCGGATTATAGCACTCGAAACAGAGATTGCAAGAGAGTTACGACAACACGCGAAAACACCTTAAATTCAAACAAAAACTGCGGCGATGGGCGATGACTTTTATACTTTCACAGACTGCCCCGTGCGCAAAGACTCGTGTATGCGGAAAGTCGCGCGCGTGGTCGCCGCTAGATCGTTGAGCGCGATAGGCGCGCCTTTTTTCTTGAGCACCATGTCGCACAAGGCGCGTACTTCATTTGCTTGCCCTTTGTCCTGATTGCGCAGCTTCAAATTTTCGGCGCGGCCTCTGTGGTAAAGCGTCGCGTGGCGAAAATCATCAAGCACGAAAACTTTGCCGCCGCCGAAAATTTCGATGCGCTCTTTCGGCAACGCTTTGTCGCCTTCGGAAAGATACGCGATAGAACCGTTCGAGCCGTCGCTGAAACGCAGTGTGATGAAGATTGAATCCTCGTTGATGCTTTCGTGATTGCGGCTCTCAATCGCTTCGGCATAGACGCGTGTCGTTGTGGCTCCGGTTAAGAATTGCATCAAGTCTATGAAGTGACAGACTTCGCCGATGATGCGCCCGCCGCCCTGTTGCTTGTCCTGTATCCAATGCTCGCGTGGAATGCGTCCGGCGTTGATTCTGTAATTTATCGAAAGCGGAGCGTGAGAGTTATCGTTGCTTACGAAATATTCTCTGGCGCGTTGCGCGAGCGACGAAAAGCGCCGATTGAATCCGACCATCAACTGCCCGCTCGATTCTTTCGCGCCTTCCAAGACGCTCACTAACTCTTCTTCATCAAGCGCGAGCGGCTTTTCGACAAACACGTTGTGTCCGGCAAGCAGCGCGCGTCGCGCGAGTTCAGCATGTGTGTCGTGACGCGTGGCGATCACAATGAGATTAATCTGCGCATCGTTGATGACATCATCGGCGCTCGCCACGCATTGTTGAAAGTTGTATTTCTCGCCGATGTCACGCGCCGAAACGCCCGATGCTGTGGCAATTGACTGAAACTCCACGTTCATTGTTTTGAAATGCGGCAATAAATGCGTCTTCGCGTAACTGCCCGCGCCGATCACTCCCAAACGAACAACAGAAGTAGCTGCATCGCCTTTGCTCTTCGCTCTTGCGCCGAGTTCAATGCGGCTTTCAATTGTGCGTTCCGTATCGTAACGCAGCACGACGCCGAGATACGGTTCTTTCGTTTCGCCTGTAATCAAACTGTAAGCACGCGCGCCTTCTTCGATAGCAAAGCGATGCGTGATGAGCCGTTCAACATTAACGCGGCCTCCGGCGACGAGATCAAGAAACGCTTCGATGTTGCGTCCTTCAGTCCAGCGCACGTAAGCGAAAGGATAATCATGCCCGCGTTCTTCATACTCCGGGTCATAGCGGCCGGGGCCGTAAGACATGGAAATCTTGAGGCTCAATTCGCGCTCGTAATAAAGCTTGCGCGGCACGTCCATCCCGACGAGGCCGACGGCAATGACGCGTCCTTTCATACGCGAAATCTCGCCCGCGAATTCGATTGGTTGATTCGATGAAGTGGCGGCGGTAATCAAAACAGCATCAGCGCCACGCCCGCGCGACCATTCCATCACAAGTTTTTTCGCATCACTCGAATTCGCCGTCGCTTCGTCCGCGCCGAGTTCACGCGCGAGTTCGGCTTTCTCATTATCAAGATCGACGCCGAAGACGCGGCAACCGTTCGCCTTCAAAAGTTGCACGGTGATTTGTCCGAGCAGACCGAGTCCGACGACGACCACTGCTTCACCCAGCGTCGGCTCCGCGAGCCTCACGCCCTGCAGCGCGATGCTGCCGAGCGTGCCGAACGCTCCGGCCTCGAAGCTCACCATATCAGGAAGGCGCACGCATAAGTTTTTCGGCACGCTCAACACTTCGGCGTGCGAAGCATAGCCTGCGCCCGCGCACGCCACACGATCACCCGCGCTGAATTCCGCCACGTCTTCGCCCACATCAATCACAATTCCTGCCGCGCTATAACCGAGCGCCGTCTGCGAACTGAGTTTCGCGCGCACCGCTTGGAACGTATTCAACAAGCCTTCGTTCTGCGCTTTTTGAATGACTTGCTTAACCAGATCAGGACGCTCGCGCGCTTTGCCGAGCAAACTTTTTTTGCCCATGTCAACGGCCATGCGCTCCGTGCCCGCGCTGATTAAAGATGCGGCGGCGCGTACAAGGACACGCCCTCTTTGCGCGACTGGCGGCGGAACGTCCGAGACTTTTAATTCGCCTGTTTTAAGATTCTGCAGGATTTGCTTCATGAGCTTGATTATACAAAACGTTTCCGCCACGCGGCAGCAAAACAGGCGCGTGAGTTCATCGAAGGCGGGTGTGCTATAGTGAAAAGGCCGTTAATAGTTGAAAGAAAATGACACGGGCGGCGGGAGTTTTTAACGACAGATGGGATTTTTGAATCAAGTGCTGACGCGCTTCGGCCTCAACAGCGCGGCCTCCGAACGTAGCCCGATCCGCGTCTTTCTTTTAGACGACGACGTGCGCCGTCATGATTGGTTCGCCAAGCGCTTCACAGGCGATCAGCTAGACATCGCCGAAGACGTTGCGACCGCGCGCGAATTATTAGAGAAGAATTTTTACGACGCAATTTTTCTCGATCACGATTTGCTGCCAGAACATTATAACTCTGACACCACAGACGACGCGCGCACAGGCTACGCCGTCGCGCAGTGGCTCGCCTTGAAGCCTGAGTTACATCGCGCGGCAACAATCGTCGTACACACACGCAACGCAGACGGCGCGATGCGTATGGTTGAAGAAATGCGTCGCACCGGACGCGCTGCCGAATATGTTCCTTTCCCTTTGCTCGCGCAAAAAATCAAATACTACTGGCAAAGGTGAACCAGCCGCGAACAAAAGCCGAGCTAATAAAAGCGGAAAGGCGAAAGCGTGACAGCTATACAGCTTCACTTTCGCCTTTCCGCTTCCTACTTTAATTGTGGTGGCCAGAGACGGATTTGAACCGCCGACGCCGGCCTTTTCAGGGCCGCGCTCTACCAACTGAGCTATCTGGCCGAAATCTTTCGCGCAAAACTTAACCGAACAGAAGGCGAGAGTATAAAGAGATGCTTTCGCAACTGTCAACTTGCGAATGGCGACGGTTCTTTTTTGTCGGATAAGTTACAAAAATATGTTGACAGTTTCGACAAGGAGAGTATAATGGCGCTCCTTCAGTGAAGGCTGGCGACCCAAAACGCCCGCCGTAGTCGCGAAGACGAATTCACTGAAACGTAGTAAAATAGCCCGCCCGTGCCAGCTCGAACGTCGCTTGCGCCCTCCGTTAAGCGTTCCCTTTGAGCTGGCACAGCTATTTTTCGGCGACCACCATTCCACAGGCTTCTTGACTTATCTCGAACATAAAAATTCGAGCCGCCCGAACAATCAATTATTTGTGAAGGTTGATTGCCGAACGGCTGAAGATTTCAATTAAATGGCGGAGTGATAGACGTAACTCGCCGTTATTTTTTGTCGGCTGCTGCTGCTGCCGCTTTACGACTCGGCGCAGCTTTTGCCTCTTCGGTTTCCGCTGCGGCGCTCTCGCCGACGACAGGAATACCGAGCGCCACGCGTACTTCATTCTCGATGCGCCCGGCCAATTCTTTGTTATCCTTCAAAGTCTGCTTCGAGTTCTCACGTCCCTGCCCCAAGCGCTCGCCTTTGTAAGAAAACCATGCGCCGCTTTTTTCGACGATGTTCTTCATCACGCCTAAATCAATGATGTCGCCCTCGCGCGAAATGCCTTCGCCGTACATAATGTCAAACTCGCACTCACGAAACGGCGGCGCAACCTTGTTCTTCACAACCTTGACTTTCGTGCGATTGCCCACTGCGCGGTCACCGTCCTTGATCGCCCCGATGCGCCGTATGTCCATACGAATCGTCGAATAAAACTTGAGCGCACGCCCGCCCGTCGTCGTTTCCGGGCTACCAAACATCACGCCTATCTTCTCGCGTATCTGATTGATGAAGACTAAACATGTATTCGACGAAGAAACAATCGCCGTCAGCTTTCTCATCGCCTGTGACATTAAGCGTGCCTGCAGGCCGGGCAAGCTGTCGCCCATGTCGCCGTCTAATTCCGCGCGTGGCACAAGCGCCGCGACAGAGTCAACGACGATCACGTCAACGCCGTTCGAGCGCACGAGAGCCTCTACAATCTCAAGCGCCTGCTCGCCCGAATCCGGTTGCGAGATCAGGAGTCCGTCAATGTCTACGCCTAACTTTCCGGCGTATTCAGCGTCCATCGCGTGCTCCGCATCAATGTATGCGGCGACGCCTCCGACCTTCTGCGCTTCGGCCACAATATGCAGCGCGAGCGTCGTTTTGCCGCTTGATTCCGGCCCGTAAATTTCTATCACGCGCCCGCGCGGAACGCCGCCGACACCCAGGGCTGCGTCAATGCTCAAAGAGCTGGTCGAGATCGCCGGTATGTCCGAGACTTCTTTCTCGCCCAGACGCATGATTGATCCCTTGCCAAATTTCTTTTCAATATTAGCGAGCGCCGCGTCAATCGCTTTGCCGCGATTCTCCGTGCTCATACGATCATCAGCCATAGCAAACATCTCTTTCTTCCGTTCCCTTTCCTCAAACATTCAATGCGTCAAACTTGCATTTCACGATTCCTCACCGGATCGAAAAGCAGTCTACCACACTTAACGCGAGAATGGAACAATGTTTCACACGTGCAACAAATTTATTTTCGAGGCGAAGCAGCGGACTTTAGAATTATCGTCTTGACTTGCCTGTATTGAGAAGCTCTCGCGCCCATATCAAAGCCGTGAGGCGGCGCGAACGACTACTGTGAGTCTACTCATACATAGATCATGAGCGAGGATTATACGCGCTTTTCTTTCTTCAGAAAAGCTCCCGGACGGTGCGTCCAGTGCGCCGCTCAAACTGTTCCGCAAGCGACGGTACTTCACCTGCGCTCTCGTCCAGCATCACACGCTCCACACGCCACATAGGGAAAAACAGATCGCTCAATCCAATGAACGGCTCATCATGCGCCACTGCCCGCGTCCAATCCTCAAACGCATTCAAATCCAACCCGCGCAAAAACACGCCCGCCGCACTAATCTCATCCAGCACGCCCCAACACTTCTCACGCGGGCTATGCAACACCAGCAGCACACACGCACCCGCCTCGATTCCGGTTGCATGCTTCACGCTGCTGTTTACTTTTGTCGAATTCTCTTCAAGCATAAATATTACGGGATGAAATCATCCACTGGAATTGACCATCCCGGAAGAGCAGGCTCGGCTTCCGCCATTTTACCTTTATGATAGATTTTCGGCTCGTCAGAAGCATCTGCGCGATAGACTCTGACCAACTTTTCCCGCAACACATCAACGTCCCAGACTACCAGTGTTCCGCACGCAAAATAATCGGCTCGCTTATGCGCTATCTGACGCTCTGCTCGCGCGCCATAATCATTTTTGCTTCTCACCTCAATGGCAAAGACCGGCGCGCCATCAAGAAAATCTCCGCCACTCAATTCACCAACATAGAAAGCAGCATCCGGGCTAAACGATTTACGGTGCGGCAAATTTACGAGAAACCCCACGTTGTCGGGAAACGCATAGCCGGACTTCATCTGTTGCTCATAATCGCGCAAGCTTGCATAAATACTCCCGCTCGCACGACCCGGCACACCTCCTGTTGGCGGCATTAGAATTATCTCTCCATTCACCAATTCCGCCTTACCATTTTCAGGCACGCGATATAAATCTTCGATTGTAGCTTCAACTTTGGTACTCATATTTTACCTCATTTCCATGCCCTCGAAGTTTAAGCCTAACCAGCCGCAACCTTCAATGAAACCTTACGGTACTGGCATCTTCTTCGTTAAGTCTCTGATAAATTTTTGGTCAACTGATTTTCCACCTAACTTTTCAGCTTCTTTAATCTTCTCCCATGCTCCCTTATAATCCTGCTTAAAGAATAATGATACTGCCCAATTGAAATAAGTGCGCTCGTAAGATGGTTCTAGGCGACCAGCCCGCTCAAACATCTCGATAGATTTATCAAGATACCTTGCTCTTTCAACTTTGTTCTTCGTGCCTTTCGTCGCCCAAAATTGATACATGAACCCAAAGTCGTTTATCATGCGCCCGTTGTTAGGAGTAAGAGCGGTTGCCTTGAGAAAAGACTTTTCCGAATCCGCAAATTTTCCTTGATAAGTGAGTGCTGCACCGAAGCCCCAAAACACTTCCGCACTTTCTCCATTTAAAAGCCAAGCCTGATTGAAGCGTTTCATAGCTGTGCGCCAATCATTTCTTTCAAGATACTTGAAACCTACCCTAACAGCATCTTTGGCTCCTGCTTCTCGACTTCCCAGCCTCTTAATAATGTAATCAATAAGCTCTTTGTCTGCTTTGGCTTGTTCAGGTGTAGCCGGGATATTGCCATACATCGGAAGTTCATTCCGTTCTTGAGCATAACAAGGGTACAGTGTTATTAGGACGAAGGCGGCGACTAAAATTAGTTTGCGCATAAGGTTTCCTTTCAGAAAATGATTGGCACCGAACCTTTATTCTATGCCTCTGCGCTCAGCTTCTCGTCACGCAGTAACTGACGCGCAAATTCTCCGACGCGCGGCACAATATCTTTTGCGCCATTCAATCGTTCAATCTCCGCGACGAGCGCCGAACCGACGACTGCCGCGTCTGCGTAACGCCAAGTTTCTGCGACTTGTTCAGCCGTCGAGATGCCGAAGCCAACAGCGACGGGCAGCGTGGAGAACTCTCGCACGCGCGCGACGAGTCGTTCGGCATCATGGCTCACAGTATCGCGTGTGCCTGTGACGCCCGCGCGCGAGACGGCGTAGATAAAGCCACGCGCTACTTCTGCCACGAGACGAAGGCGGGCGTCGGTTGATGTCGGCGCGACGAGAAAGATCATGTCGAGATCATGCGCCGCAAGTTTTGCGGAAAATTCTACAGCCTCTTCCGGCACGAGGTCTGTCACCAGCACGCCGTCAACGCCTGCGCGCGCGGCATCCTCGCCCAAACGCTCGACGCCGTAGTTCAGCAGCGGATTGTAATAACTGAACAGCACAACGGGCACATCCATTTCCCTGCGCGCCTGTGCCACCACATCCAATATTTCTGCGATTCCAAACCCATGCCGCAGCGCACGCTCCGAAGCGCGTTGAATAACAGGCCCGTCAGCCATCGGATCGCTGAACGGCACACCGAGTTCGATGATTGTCGCACCAACACGCGCCAACTCGATCAGCAACTCGCCAGTTGTCTTTAGATCAGGATCGCCCGCCGTGATGAACGGAATGAAGCCGCCTCTTTTCTCGTCATGCAAACGCGCGAACGCTTTCTCGATGCGACTCACAACAGCGTGTCTCCCGTCATCATCTCGGCGACAGTGTTTACATCCTTATCACCGCGCCCCGAAAGATTGACGATCAGGATTTCGTCACGTCGCATCTCGCGCGCAAGCTTGAGCGCGTAAGCGACGCCGTGCGCCGATTCGAGCGCCGGAATAATGCCTTCGAGTTGCGAGCATTTCTGAAAAGCAGCGAGCGCTTCCGCATCCGAAGCTGAAACGTATTCGACGCGTCCTGCATCATGCAAGAATGCGTGCTCCGGCCCGATGGACGGATAATCAAGACCAGCAGACACGGAATGCGTCGCGGCGATTTGCCCGTGTTCGTTCTGCAAGACGTAACTCATCGTGCCCTGCAACACGCCGGGACGCCCGCCGCCCGCCGTATTGAATCTCGCAGCATGATCGCCTAATTCATTTCCCTTCCCGCCCGCTTCGACGCCGATCATCCGCACATTTCTGTCAGCGAGGAACGGATGAAACAATCCGATGGAATTTGAACCGCCGCCGACACATGCGACCAAAGCGTTCGGCAAACAATTTTCGCGCTCCAGAATTTGCGCACGCGCTTCGCGCCCGATCACGCTTTGAAAATCCCTTACCATCAGCGGATATGGATGCGGCCCTAACGCGCTCCCTAAAAGATAATAAGTGTCCGCGACGTTCGTCACCCAATCGCGCAAAGCTTCGTTGATCGCGTCCTTCAAAGTTCGCGCGCCCGCGTCCACCTCGCGCACTTCCGCGCCGAGCAAGCGCATCCGAAACACGTTCAGCTTTTGCCGCCGCACATCTTCCGTGCCCATGTAAACCACGCACTGCAAACCAAAGAGCGCGCACACGGTCGCCGTTGCAACGCCGTGCTGTCCCGCGCCCGTCTCCGCGATGATCCGACGCTTGCCCATGCGTCTGGCGAGCAGGACTTGGCCGAGCGCGTTGTTGATCTTGTGCGAACCCGTATGCGACAAATCTTCGCGTTTGAGAAAGATGCGCGCGCCGCCCGCTTCTTCAGTCAAACGTGCAGCGTAAAAGAGCGGCGTCGGGCGTCCAGAATAATCACGTAACAGTCCCGCGAACTCCGCTTGAAACTCCGCATCATCACGCGCTATGTTAAAGCTTTCAGTCAATTCTTCGAGCGGAGCCATTAAGGTTTCGGGCACAAAACGTCCGCCGTATTTGCCCCAGTGTCCCTGTGCGTCGGGTTGCGTCACGGTAGTATTATTCATTTCCTTTAGAGTTGAATTCGACAGTTATTCGATCAAAGCTTCGGTGCACGTTTAATCATAACACTGTCTGCGAATTCAGTGCGGGGGCGAGAGAGGCGCGATTGCGGCCGCTGTTTTTAGCTTGATAGAGCGCTGCGTCCGAAGCGGCATAAAGGGCGCGTTCCGAATCTGCGTGAGAGGGACACGCGGCAACGCCCAGACTCACGGTGACGATGCCGATGTTTTCAACGGGCATTGCGGAAACGACGTGGCGAAGGCGTTCGGCGGCGGCGACAGCCTGCGCGCTATCAGCTCCGGCCAGAAGCAACGCGAACTCTTCGCCGCCCAGACGTGCGGCGGTGTCGTTGTCGCGCGAGAGTTGGTGAAGCGCATCGGCAACGTGGCGTATCACCGTGTCGCCCGCAGAATGGCCGTGCGCGTCATTAATCTTTTTCAAAAAATCAATATCGACGAGCACAAGCGCGCACGGCACTTGATAGCGTCGCCAGCGTTCGAGTTCCTGACCGAGCGCAGCGCGAAAGCGACGTCGGTTTGCAAGGTTCGTCAGGTAATCGCGGTCTGCGAGGGCGCGCAGCCCGTCAAAGGTTTGTTTGATTTGAACGAGCTGTCCGGCGCGTGCGATCAGCAAGTCAACATCATGCGGGATTTCAAAGTAATCGAAAGCGCCTGCGTCGAGTGCCGCGCTGCGCCGCTCTCTCGTCGCGCGCTCTTTGCCGACAAGAATAAGCGAAACACCATCGCCTGTGCGTGCCAGCGAACATGCCAAATCATGCACGCCGACGCCTTCCAAATCCGCTTCAGCGATGACCAGATGCGGACGTGCGCGCCGCACCGCGACCATCGCCGCGAGTCCGCCTGATGCGCCGAAGACAGCGAACCCTGCGCGCTCCAGAGTTACCTTATGAGCGGCAAATGAAGCGTCGTCTGTAACGAGCAGCACGCGGCCTTGATCGCGCGCCTGCGCTTGATTGGCGTTTGCTGTGCTTTGCGCTGTGGCGCTCATAAATTATTGTTCGAGCAAATGATCTCGCGCCGTTTCATCATTGAAGTGTGAGGGCAAGAATCTAAAATTTACGAGGATTGATATTTCAAGCAAATTTGCGCTGTCCGTCTTGCTGCGTTTTCAGCATAACCGATAAAGGGAGTCTCGCGTCAAGGTTTAACACGCGCAGCTTGCACGAATGCACGCAAACGCCCTTCGTCTTTGAGTCCCGGCGCGCTTTCAAGTCCGCTGCACGCATCAACTGCAAAAGGTTCGACAACAGCAATCGCTTCCGCGACGTTTTCAGGTGAGAGTCCGCCCGCGAGGAAAAGTTTCGGGACAAGCTCGCGCACGCGTCTGGCAATTTCCCAATCCACAACGCGCCCCGTGCCGCCGTGCGCGCGGGCGTCGTATGCGTCCAACAGAATCGCGTTCACCTCATAAGCAAGCGCTTGCTCCGGCGCGAATCCTTCGCCGACGCGCAGTGCTTTAATCACAAAGCGTTCACACATCAGTACGCGACAGTACGCGTTCGATTCATCGCCATGCAATTGCACCGCCGCGAGATGCGCTTCGTCGGCGATACGCGCAATTGTTTCCGGCGCATCTTCATTGACAAACACGCCGACGCTTTGCACTGTCTCCGGCAGGGCATCGATAATTTTTCGCGCGGCAGCAGGCGAAACGTAGCGCGGGCTGCGCGGGTAAAAATTAAAGCCAAGCCAGTCCGCTCCGGCCTCAATCGCTGCCTGCGCGTCCGCTAGATTCGTGATGCCGCAAACTTTAATGTGCATCGTAAGTAATGCGAAGATAGAAATTCAGCAAAGACTCAGCCCCGACGTTCAAGCTTTATGCGAAACTTTTCAACTCGCGTCTTTCTTCATCGAGCAGGCCGCGCAAAGTTTGTTCTGGATTATCTGCTCTCATCAAAGTTTCGCCGATCAGGAATCCATGGAAGCCGCACGCGCGCAGGCGTCGCAAATCCTCTTTATCGCGTAAACCGCTTTCGCTGACGAACGTGATGTCGTGCGGCGCATCGCGTATGAGTTCAATTGAGACATCGAGCGAGACATCGAACGAATGCAAATCACGATTATTGACGCCAATGAACGTTGCGCCACAGGCAAGCGCGCGACGTAATTCATCCGCCGTGTGAACTTCCGTTAAAGCATCAAGGCCAAGTTCGTCTTCCGTGATACGCCGCAAATTCGTTAGCGTCGCGTCATCAAGCGCCGCGACGATTAAAAGCAGCGCGTCTGTGCCCGCGGCGGCGGTCTCGTAAAGTTGATATTCGTCGAAGATAAAATCCTTGCGCAAGACAGGCAAACGAGTTGCTTGGCGCACAAGCCGCAGATCATCCAGCGAGCCTAGAAAATAATCTTCTTCGGTCAAGACAGAGATGCCTGCTGCGCCGCCCGCTTCATACTGCCGCGCGATCATTGCCGGATCAGCACCGGCGCTAATCGTGCCTTTCGACGGCGAAGCACGCTTGAATTCGGCGATCACGTTCACGCGATCTTTTATCTTAATCGCAGCAGAAAGCGCGCGGTGTGGCGCCGTGCGGCGCGCGGCAAACGCTTCCTCACGCAAGGCATCAATTGAACGCGCGGCTTTCGCTTGCGCGAGACGCACGTTCTTCTTCGCAAGTATTTTTGTTAGCAAGTCCATCGAGATAAAATCATAGATTGCGCACTCGCCTATGCGTTGCAACACACCTGTTTAAGCTCACACTTCTGTATTCGTCGCTTCGATTAATTGATTCAACTTGTCTTGCGCCGAACCTTCGTCAAGGCTTCGTTCTGCAAGACGCGCCGCAGTGTAAAGATCGTTCGCCGCGCCGCCGACAAAGAGCGCCGCTGCCGCATTAGCGACGACCAGCGCGCGAGCTTCATCCTGTCGCTCACAGGAGAGCACTTGGCGAATCATGGCGGCGTTAGCTCTAGCGTCGCCGCCACGCAAATGCAGAATCGTAGCGCGCTCAAGCCCGAAATCTTCCGGTGTAATCTCGAAAGTTCGCACGCTTTTCTTGTACGCTTCGGCGACAGTGGTGCTGTCCGCGAGCGTTATTTCATCAAGCCCATCTTCGCCATGCACGACCCACGCGCGCTGTGTGCCGAGTTCGACGAGCGCGAGCGCCAATGGTTCGACGAGCGCGCGGTGCCACACGCCAATGATTTGGAAAGGCGCACACGCAGGATTCGTCAAGGGGCCGAGCAGATTAAACGTCGTATGCACGCCGAGTTCACGCCGGACGCTGGCGACGCGCGCCGTCGCTTGATGATAAAGCGGCGCGAACATGAAACAAATACCAATTTCATTAAGGCACTTTTCTGTAACCTGTGGCGAGCTTGTAACGCTCACGCCGAGCGCCGTCAAGACGTCTGCGCTGCCGGATTTGCTTGTCGCCGCGCGGCTGCCGTGCTTGGCAACAGGTAGTCCGGCGCCCGCGATGACAAAGGCAGCGGCGGTTGAAACATTAAAAGTCTTCGCGTAACTTGAGCCTGTGCCAGCCGTATCTATGAAACGATTGTGGCGCGCGTTAATATGCACGGCACGTGCGCGCATCGCGGCGGCCATGCCCGCGAGTTCGTCAACGGTTTCGCCTTTGATTGCCAGAGCGACGAGCGCGGCGGCGATCTGCGCGTCTGTCGCCGCACCGTCGAGCAGCGCGTCAAGCAAGGCTTTCGCTTCGCCGCGTTGCAAGTTTTCGCCACGCATCAATCGCAGCAGAGACGCGCGCAAACTTGTGTCTGCTTGCGGCTCATCCGTGCGTGCGGGCGTCGGCAAAAGCCATGCGGGACGCGCGGCGCGAAGTTCAGACGGCGGGGTGAAATCATCCTTCATAGCTTGAGGAAATTGGCGAGCAGTTTTTTGCCTTCGCCCGTGAGAATTGATTCTGGATGAAACTGCACCCCTTCGATCTTCAGTTCACGATGACGCAAACCCATAATCACTCCATCCGGCGTCGTCGCGGAAATCTCCAGACACTCTGGCAAGCTTTCGCGTTCGACAATTAACGAATGATAACGCGCGGCGTCGAAGCGATATTCGAGGCCGTCGAAAATCGTTTTACCGTCGTGGCAAATCTCCGTCGCTTTGCCATGCACGAGTTCCGGCGCGCGCACGACGCGTCCGCCAAACGCCTGCCCGATGGCCTGATGCCCTAGACACACACCGAAGATCGGCACGCGCCCTGCAAAATGTTCGATAAGCGAAAGCGTTATGCCCGCGTCGTCCGGCGTGCCCGGCCCGGGTGAAATCAAAATCTTATCCGGGCAACACTGCGCTTCAATCTCTTCGATGGTCACTTCATCATTGCGCCGCACAATCATCTCTGCGCCGAGTTCGCCAAGATACTGCACAAGGTTGTAAGTGAACGAATCGTAATTGTCTATGATTAAAATCATCGCCGTTAGTTTACTGCTTTGAATCTTATCGCATCAATAACAGGCAATCTGCTTGCCGTCTTCTGCATGTTATCTGTGATGATTAACTAATCGCTACTTTCTGTTTTTGTCATCGCCGTTGGGCTTTTTAATCAACGCGTCCCGAAGCAGATTCGCAGCCTTTGTATGATGGCCTTTCAGTGCCCATGCCGTTGCGTTCAGGCCGTCTTTATCTTTCGGGCGAACATCCGCGCCGTGTTCTAATAATTCACTCATTACTTCTGTGTAATCATTCGCCGCTGCGATCATCAGTGGTGTACCGCCGACGCTGTTGCGCAAGTTCGGGTCGGCATTTTTCACGAGCAATGCTCGCGCCATTTCAGGGCGATTATAGTATGCCGCCCAGACGAGCGGTGTTCCATTGTCACCATCGCGCGCGTTAACGTCAGCGCCTTTGGCGAGCAACGACTGAAAGATTTCCGCTTCGCCTTTCGACACGGCGAGCATTAGCGGCGAAGCATCCGTGTTGCCTTTGATGTTCGGATCAGCGCCCTTGTCGAGCAACACGCGCATCACGTTCGTATTCCCCTTAAGTGCGGTGCGCAGCAGAGCCGTTCGTTTATGTTCATCAACAGCATTTACGTTCGCGCCGCCGTCAAGCAAGGCTTTAACGATCTTGGAATAATCTTTTTCGGCGGCGATTATCAAAGGCGTTTCATCCAGTTCGTTTCGCGCGTTCGGCGTCATGCCCGCCGCAAGAAACAGATTGACTGCGAGCAGATCACCGCCCGCCGCGCTGTCAACAAAACTCTTTTCGTCAAACGGAATGTCTTTGAGAATCAATCCGCGCTGCGCCGTTTCAGGCGTCGGTTTGCCGCCCGCAGTGTTGACGCAACCAATCAACGCGCAAGGCAACGCGAACAGAGCGCCCAGCGCCATGATGCGAGATGCGGTTTTGCGAAGATCAATCAATAGGTAAATTAATCGCCACAGCATATGCAAAAACAGGGAGTGCCTTTAACAGTTTTGCGAGGAATAGTACATATATTCAAGGCTGGATTTCGCCCATCTGCTTTATCTCTTTTGCACAGGGTGCAACGGCGGCGCGCGTGATACGCACGGGCTTGACGGGCTTTTCGCCTTCAAGCGGCGCGTGATTGATCGCATCAACTGTTTCCATGCCGCGCACGACGCGCCCGAAGGCCGTGAACGTGCTATCCAGATGCGGCGCATCAGAGACGAGTATGAAAAAGTTGGTCGTCGCGCTGTTGGATTTCACCGAGCGCGCCATTGAAAGAATGCCGCGCAGGTGTTTGATGTTATTCGGTTCGTCTGGAATCGTTTGCACAGCGCGGCGTGACAACTCCGGCGTTAAGTTTTCATGTGTCGCAAGATTGCCGCCCTGCACAACAAAATCTTTCACGACGCGATTGAACGTCGTCGTATCGAACGCGCCCGTCGCCGCTAGATTGAGAAAGTTGCGCACTGTTTCCGGCGCTGATTCCGCGAACATTTCCGCGACGATTGCGCCGCCATTCGTTTCAAACGTGACGCACTGCGCTGACATTTTTCCGACGGCAATCGTATCAAAAGGTTCGCGCTTTGCGACTGCGATTGGAACAGTCGGGCGTGCGTTCACCTTCTTCGCTTCAGTGCCTGCTGTATCTTTCGGTATCGAAGTTTTATTTTCCTGTGCGCTCACGAAAAAAGCATTTGCCAAAATACTGATTAACAATACGGCAATGCGCCAATAATGATTCAAATTTACAGTCCCCTTTCTGCCATTTCAATTGCGTTGACAAGCGCGCGCGCTTTGTTGATTGTTTCTTCATACTCCGATGCGGGCACGCTGTCGGCCACGATGCCAGCCCCTGCTTGCACTAACGCTTCGCCGTTCGAGCGCAAATGAATCGTGCGAATCGCAATGCACGAATCGAGATTATCCGCATAGTCCATATAAAGAATCGCGCCCGCGTAAACGCCTCTTCGTTCCGGTTCAAGCTCGCTGATGATTTGCATCGCACTGACCTTCGGCGCGCCCGTCACAGTGCCCGCCGGAAAACACGACGCGAGCGCATCGAACCGATCAAGCCCATCGCGCAGCCGCGCGCGCAAACTTGTCACCAGATGCTGCACATGCGAGTAACGCTCGACGGTCATCAGATTTTCAACTTTGACGGAGCCGTAATCCGCGACGCGCCCCAGATCGTTGCGCCCCAGATCAACGAGCATCGTGTGCTCCGCGACTTCCTTTTCGTCCGCGCGCATTTCTTCGCCGAGCATCCAATCTTCTGTTTCCGTCGCGCCGCGCCTGCGCGTTCCGGCTATCGGGCGATAATCGAGCCGTTGCCCGCGACAACGTACCAGCATCTCTGGCGACGCGCCGATAATCGCTTCATCATCCAATTTGAAAAAGTACATGTACGGCGAAGGGTTCGTCGCACGCAAGGCACGATAAATCTGCACAGGGTCAGTCGTCGTTCGTTTTTTGAAACGTTGCGACAACACTGCCTGATAGCAATCGCCCGCCGCAATGCGTTCCTTGATGGATTCGACGGCCTGCTCGAATCCATCTCGCGTCCAATTCGAGGCAAACTTTTCGCTGCTTTCAAACTCACCAGACGTAACGTGCGAAGCTGCTTTTTGCTTTGATGCGACGACGGGCGCAGCACTCAGTAAAACCTCTTCAATGCGCGCCGTTTCCGCCACCGCTGCATCATAGAGTTCGCGCAAACGAGTGCGGCTTCCGGCGGCCTCTTCCGTCAGCACGACGGACGTGATTTCCATCTGCTGCCGCACGCGATCAAAGGCCAGCAGCGTGCGATAAAACATCCACACCGCATCATCCGTTTCAATCGCACTATTATTACTCTTCTCCAGCGACGGCTCAAACCAACGCGCCGCGTCATACGCCAAATACCCGACCGCTCCGCCCGCGAGCGGCGCAAGCCCAGTGCGTCTGGCTAGCTTGCGTTCCTGAAAGTGTTCCCGCACATAATCAATTGCGTGCGTTCCCGTCAACGTTTCTCGCTCGCCGTTTCTTTCAATGATCGTCTGCGTCCCGCGCCCGCGCACAACCATCCACGGCTCTGCGCCGAGAAACGAATACCGCGCGACACGCTCGCCGCCCTCCACCGATTCGAGCAGAAACGCATACCGCGCCGCGCTCGCCACACGCAGAAACGCGCCGACCGGCGTCTGCAAATCCGCGAGAACCGTGCGCGCCACCGGCACGACGTTGCCGCGCTCGGCTTCCTGTTCAAATTCCTCAAACGATGCGGGTTGAAGATCAATCATAACGGTTTTCGAGAATTAAGCCGCGAAAAGTCATATAATACCAGCTTGAACGGATTATAGGGCACTCAGGCTGTATAATTGCGAAGGGATTCAGACAGAATATATTTTGAAGCGAAATCAGTTGGGAATATAACCTATGAAAAATAATTTTGCAGAGGTAGTTAAAGAAGTAAAAAATTTGTCTGCCGAAGAAAAGCAGGAGAGGCAAACCTTGATCGAGGAATATTTAATTGAGGAAAGGAGACAGAATATATACGACAATTACCAATATAGTTTAAGTGAATTGAAGGAAGACAAATTAGTATTCTCAAGTGACGTGGACGCCCTTAAAGGAACGTTAAATGGTTGAGATAGCGTTCAGTTCATCGTTTAAGAGAGCTTTCAAAAAGAGTGTGATATGTCAGAGCCGATTACGGTTGCAATTGTTCAGGCGAGTCCGGTGTTCATGAACTTGAGCGCGAGCCTTGCCAAAGCCATCGAGTTGATCGAGCAGGCGGCGGCAAAGGACGCGCGGCTCGTCGCCTTTGGGGAAACATGGCTGCCCGGTTATCCGGCGTGGCTTGATTACTGCCCGGAAGCGGCGCTCTGGAATCACGAACCGACGAAAAAGGTCTTCGCTGAACTTCGGCAAAACAGTCTTGTCGTGCCAAGCCGCGAAACAGAGTTGCTCGGTCGAGCCGCGCGCGATTTGCAAGTAACAATTGTCATCGGCGTCAACGAGCGAATCCAGACGGGCGCGGGCAACGGCACGCTTTATAACAGCCTGCTGACCTTCGGAAGTGACGGCGCGCTGGTCAATCATCATCGCAAACTTGTGCCGACGTACACCGAACGGCTCGTCTGGGGACAGGGCGAAGGTGGTGGCCTCAAAGCCGTCGAAACGAGCAGCGGGCGCGTCGGCGGGCTTGTTTGTTGGGAACACTGGATGCCGCTCGCGCGGCAGGCGCTGCATGTCTCCGGTGAACACATACACGTCGCCGTCTGGCCGACGGTTCACGAAACGCACCAGCTTGCCAGCCGCCATTATGCGCTCGAAGGCAGATGCTTTGTCCTCGCTGTCGGACTCTTGATGCAAGTTAAGGATTTGCCGGACGTGCTGGCGAAGCCGAATGAGCTGATGGATAAGCCGGACGATTTTATACTGCGCGGCGGAAGTTGCATCATCGCCCCGGACGGGCGTTATATCGTCGAACCCATTTTCGATGAGGAAACAATTCTGACGGCACAACTCGATCTCACCTTGATCGATCAAGAAAAGATGACGCTCGACGTTTCAGGACACTATCATCGCCCGGACGTATTCGACTTCAAACTGCGCTGAACGATACATTACCCGCCGACTTTGAAAGTTATTGCGAGGCGAAGGCCGTCTTCACCAAGAAGGTAAGCAAAGTCAGCAAGTGCGTAAGTGAGCAAAAGGGGCGCTTTACATGAAGCGCCCCTTCGCATAGCTAAATTTGTTTATGAGAATTTGGCTGGCTGCTTTAGCTGGCAACGTCGGAGATAATTGACGGTTGAGCCGATTCGGGTATCTCTATGGGTTTTGATGATGTTGACGGTTTGGCCGCTTCCACATTTTTCTCCCCATTCTTAGCTGGCGTGTCGGCAGCTTTCTTGAGGTGCAACATGCGGCAACTGCCCTCAAAGATAGCGCCCTGTTCGATCACCAGAGCAGCCGTTTGAATATTGCCTGTGACTTTGGCGGCGCGTCCTATCTCGATGCGTTTGGTGGCAATGATGTCGCCGTTGACAGTACCGTTAATGGTGGCGACGGCGACCTCTACGTTAGCATCAACCTGCCCATTTGTGCCGATTATGAGCGTGCCGTCTTCAGAAGTGATGCGTCCAGACAGATGCCCGTCAACGCGCAGCATTCCTTTGAACATCGCTTCGCCGACCAGGGCTGTGCCATTGCCGATAAAACCGTTCAGGGTTCCCTCTTTGATTTCACGCGCGAGCGATTCGCTTTCGGTCATGGCGCGCATGGTTGCGGGCGTCTGAACGGGCGTTTGGCCGGGCAATTGAGCGTAGTCGCTCGCTTCCTCCGGCGCAGACTTGTTTGACCATGAAGGTTGCGGTGCTGGATTGGTTGCGGGTTCGGTGCGTGTTTGATTAGCCATAGGGTTTCTGAACATAAGTATTCTCCACTGATTAGTAGCGCATTAGTAGTGCTCGCGCGCAGACGCTTCGTGACCAAGCCGGTGACACGAATGCCACGCGCACGAGTAATTGGGACTTAATGGAAATTTATTGGTAAGGCTGGCTGAAACCGTTCGACCAGTGGGGCAAGCACTTTTCTCAAGTGCCCGGCCATGATAAGCCAAGAGTCTGTGCGTGTCCAGCGTTTTCTGAGAATCTCACCGCGACAATTTTGTCGTCACGCCGGGAAAATCTTTTATCCGCCGTCAACTAAACGATTAGCGGCGAGCCAGTGTCCGCCGTCAATGACGATGACTGCGCCGTTGATGAAGGCTGCGGCGTCCGAGCAGAGAAAGACTGCGGCTTGTTCGATGTCACGGATGCGTCCGAAGCGATTGAGCGGAACGCGGCGGCGAAGGCGTTCTTTAACGTGTTCGGGGACGAGGCGCGCCATGCCTTCTGTGTCTTCGATGGGGCCGGGCGCGATGGCGTTGGTGCGTATGCCGTGCGCGCCCCATTCGACGGCGAGGTTACGCGTTAATGCGTCAACGCCAGCCTTCGCAGCGGAGACATGCAACTGCAAAGGTGTGCCATGGTAATGAAGCGTTGCGCTGATATTGAGAATTGAGCCGCTTGATTTTTTGAGTTCACTGAAAGCAGCGCGGCAAACGTTGAAAGTGCCTTTGAGGTCTATGTCAATCACCGTGCCGAAGCCGTTCGGCGAAAGTTCTTCAGCCGCGCATAGAAAATTTCCCGCCGCGCCGTTCACCACGATGTCCAATTTGCCGTAGCGCTCGACGGTTGCCGCAATCGCTCGCTCGACTTCTTCAGGACGACGCACATCGGCAGCAACAGCGAACGCGTCGCCGCCACCGGCGCGAATTTTCTCAGCCGCCGGTTCTAGATGTTCCATGCGGCGGCTCGTGATCGCAACCTGCGCGCCAGCTTCGGCAAGCGCGCGTGCGACGCCGCCCGTAATCCCCGTGCCGCCACCCGTGACAAACGCCACGCGGTCTTTCAGCAAACCGTCAACAAAGATTTTCTCACTCATAAAGTAGTGGACAGTTTTGAGTTTTCAGCCGGATGCTTGTACTGAAAACTCAAAACTCGAAACTGAAAACTGTCTCATGCGATTCGTAGTGCGTCCTGCAAAGTGAAGCGGCCTTCGTAGAGGGCTTTGCCGATGATGACGCTGTCAACGCCGCAGCCGCGTGCCGCTTGAAGCAAGCGTATGTCTTCGAGCGATGATACGCCGCCTGAAGCAGTGACGCGCAGGCCGGATTCTTTGGCGATATGGCAAGTCTGTTCAACGTTGACGCCTTCGAGCATTCCATCGCGCGCGACATCCGTGTACACGATGCGATCAACGCCCGCATCGGCGACGCGACGCGCCAATTCGACGGCAGACATCTTCTCCTGTTTTTCCCAGCCGCGCGTCATCACGTAACCGGCGCGCGCATCTATGCCGACGCAGATACGAAAGCCGAAAAGCTGCACGAAGTTTTCCAGTATCTCCGGCGATTCGGCGGCCAAGGTTCCGATGACAACCTGCGCCGCGCCGTATTCGATCAATTGTTGCACATCGCCAAGCGTGCGCAGTCCACCGCCGAACTGTACTGGAATGTCGAGTGCGCGAATAATTTTTCTGGCAACTTTGCGGCTACGCGAATCGCCGCCCGCAAACGCGCCGTCAAGATCAACGACGTGCAGCATACGCGCGCCAGCCGCTTCAAAGCTCTGGGCAATTTCAATCGGGTCTGTGTCGTAAATCTTAACGTCTGCTTTGCGCCCTTGTTTCAAGCGCACGCACTTGCCGTCTTTCAAATCAATAGCAGGAATAATCAGCATGAGAAAATGAAGGGCGAATAGTAAAAGGCGAGTGGTAAATGATGAACGGTGAAGAGACACACGGCTTTTCTCTTATCACCATTACGATTTACCCTACACCATTTATCAAAGTTATTGTTTTCCTTTTTTACGCGACGATGCCGTTGGCACTTTGGTTGACGGAGAAGTATTTGACGGCTCATCGCCCGCAATCGTGTCGGGCGTAATGCCGAGCGGTGGCGGTTCGTTACCTTCAGTCGGAACTTGCTGTCCCTGTCCCTGCAAAGCTTCTGTAATGCTGGCGGACAATTGCGGCGCGTCTTCGTTGTCCGGGTCATACTGAAGCACGCGTCGGCAATCATCAAGCGCCGCACGATACTGCCGCGCTTTCGTCAAAGCTTTGGCGCGCGCTAGATATGCTTTGGAAAGATCGAGACGCGCCGTGTCGTCCGGCATCCTCGCCGCAGCATCTTCGAGGCGCGCAATATTAGCGTTGTACGCAGAAAGATCAATTGATTCCGGCGGCGCGTTGTTCGCCGCGTCTATCGCAACGGAAACGGGCGCGGCGGTTGGTTCAGCGTTCGACGCGTTAATCGCGGCGGGATGCTTGCCGCACGCGCAAAAAAGAAGCGCGCACGTTATAGAGCAAACGAGGCACGCGCCTGTTCCCAGATGTTTTGTCATCATCAATATTTTAACTTCCGGCGATGTACGGGCGCGACTGCACAATGTAAATCTGCCCGCCGACGACAGCCCATTCGATGTCCTGCTCACGATTTTTGAAAACACTTTTGATTTCCGTCGCGGCGCGCGCAAGACCGCGTATCACATCGTCCGTTAACACGGCGCGGCTGTCTGGAATCGGTATCTCTTTAATGCCGCCTTTCTCGTCAAACGTCAAGAGGCTGTCTTCGGCTGAACGCGTCAACACGCGGACGGCGTTCGCTTCCGGGCGAAAGATAATTTGTTCGGCGATCTTCTGGCCTTCGACGACTTTCATGCCGAGGCCGCGTTTGGCGCTGATGTAAACGGCGTTTTTGTTGGCGCGGTCATATGGGTCTGTCGTAATCATCACGCCGGAGCTTTCGGAGTTTATGCCCTGCTGTATGAGCACTGCCATGAAGATTTTTGCATGGTCTATGTTAGAGCGTTCGCGCGCTTCATAAGCTTCGTAGTTCCACACGGAAGCCCACACGCTCTTGATGCCTTCGACGAGTTGATCGTCGCCGCGCAAGTTCGGCATCGAACTGTAAAGTCCCGCGCCGTTAAAGTTCGGCAAGTCTTCGCTGTTTGTCGAACTACGCGCGAAGAGTCCGCTTCCGGCGAATTCAGGTTTATGCGCAAGCCGTAAAATTTCGGCGCGCAACGTTTGGTTGATCGTTCCCGCTTGAATCTTTTCACGCAGTGCCGCGAGCCGCGTGCGACGATACGCCGGATCGTGGACAAACTTTTGATCGTTCAGCATTTCGTAGAGCGCATCGTCAAGATGATTTTCCTTGAAGAATTGATCGTAGTAAAAGAATGGAATCGTGAAACCGTCCGGCACGACGATGCCGGGCAAACGCGCGTGCATCAATTCGCCTAAGTTAGCGGACTTCGCGCCGTAAGCGATGACATCTCCCGCGCGTTGGTCGCGCAATCCCGTGAGCCGCTTTTCGTTTAAGTTATAACGCGGCGTCATGATGTCGAGCCGCACTTTCAAACGCTTTTGGTATTCATCTATTTCTTTAACGTCGGCGCGTTTGATCTTGTATGTGTCACGCAGCGTATCGAATGAAACCCACCAGCCATCGTACTGTTTGAAAAGTTCCGCCGCATTTTTGATGTAAGCGTTCGGCACGCCCCACGATTTCGCCAGCAAGTTAATATGCGAAAGCGGCGTCGAAGGCTTTGTCGTGATGATTCCCTTAACGGGCGGAAGGCTGATCGGCACTTCGTCTAGCACAAGAATTTCGTTGAAGCCAATCTCAACGTGTTCATCCAATTTTTTGATGATATGTATGCGCCCCAATCCGTGCGCGATGTTCAAAGGCTCATATGCCTGCTCTTTCGCAATGTCGCTTTCAAGCACGCGCGACAAATCTTTGACCGAAGCAGATGCTTCATCCTGTCTTGTTGAATTGGGTTTGTAGGCGACGGGCGCAAAGAAGGTTTTGTTAATAACGTCCGCCGCTAATTTGATTTGATCGGCGTTGATCGTATCGCCTTCCCAGAACTCGAAAGTGTAGCGCTTGACGGGCGATTGATAGGCGAGCGTGCCCATGATGAAACGGCGATTCGGTTTTAGATAATTGTTCTCGAAGAACTCGCGTCCGCGTTCCAGTGAAAGATATGTGCCGTTGACGAAATCTTTGTGAAAGCCGTAGAGCTTCGTATTGACGTAATAAATTTTATCTTTGTCTTTGCGATCAATCACAAAGAGCACGTGCGGTAGAGCATAGTTGGTGTCCGTGTAAACACGCGCCAGACGATCAAATTCAACAGCCGAAGCGATAATTGAAACGGAACGCACGTTCATATCCTGCGCTCTGGCGGCGACAAAGCAACTGAACGCCGCGAGCGCTAAAAGCAGCGTCGCCGTTATGGAAATATTTCGTCCAGAGATTTTCGTCAAACTCATACTCATGCTTTCTTGATTAACTGTGCAGCTTCGCGTTGAAGCAATTCCACCAAGTCATCCACATGGCGGCGTTCCGTCAAAAAACTATTAACGTTAACGCGCAACGCACGCCTGTGCTTGAGCACCGTCGTTGAAATCCATGCCTTGCCGCTCTGCTCAATTCTTTGCTGCAAAGCGCGCTGCAAATCATCACGCTCCGCATCATTTATAGTTTCTGAATCAGTTGGCGTAAATCGAAAACAACAAACGGCCGTTTCCACTTGCCCGACAAGCGTGAAATCTTTTAGTTCATCTATGCGGCTGGCGAAATACTTTGTCAATTCAATCTGGCGCTCGATAATTTCCGCGTAGCCACGCACGCCCAAAAACTTGAGCGCCATCCAAAGTTTCAGCGCATTGAAGCGGCGCGTGCCGAGTTGCCCGTAGCGAAAGAAATCATATTCAGTATCTGCACCGCCGATGTGTTCGCGCTGTTCGTTCAAATATTCTGGCGTGATGTCGAAGCCGTCGCGCAGCACGCGCCCGCCGTCACGCACAAGCAACGCGCCGCACGCAAACGGCACAAACATCCACTTGTGCGGATCAATCGTCACAGAGTTCGCGCGCTCAATGCCGCGCAGACGCTTTTTGTGTTTCAACGATAGCGCGAGCGCGCCGCCGTATGCTCCGTCAACATGAAACCAGCAATTGTAATCCTGCGCGACATCAGCCAGTTGATCGAGCGGATCGACGATGCCCGTCGAAGTTGCGCCCGCCGCGCCCGCGATGCAACAGATAATTTTTCCAGCGCGAAGATCGCGTTCAATCTGTTCGCGCAATTCGTCAACTCTGATATGAAAATTGTCATCGACGGCTATTTTCCGCAGGTTCTCGCGTCCCATGCCGAGAATATCTACGCTTTTCTCAAGTGAATAATGAGATTGCTCGGACGCGTAAACGATCATGTCGCCGCCCGCCGCGCGCAGTCCGCGTTCGCGCACGTTCTCTGCCGCGCGGTCACGCGCGCACTTGAGCGCGACGAGGTTGGCTTCCGAACCGCCGCTGGTCAACGTGCCGTAACTCTGCGCGCCGTAGCCTATGATTTCGCAGAGCCACTTGAGCACACGCGCTTCGATGACGCTCGCGGCAGGAGAGTTGCGCCATCCCGCGCCGTTCTGGTTAATCGCAGATGCGAGCGCGTCCGCCCACACAGTAAGCGGCAGAGGCGTCGAATTAAACAGTCCGAAATAGCGCGGGCTTGGAATCTGCATCGAGTGCGGCACAACGTCCTGCTCAAAACGCTTGAGAATCTCTTCCGCGCCGATACCATTGACGGGCAAATCTTCATCAAAGATTCTTACGAGATCGCCGGGCGTCGCTTCCGAGCACACGCGTATTTCGTCAAGCGCACCCGCGTAGCGCGCGATTATTTCCGTCACGATCCGTCCCAAACGTTCGTGCTCTGCGCCTATTGATTCATTCATCACTTAATTTTACAACGGCTATCGTTAAGGACAAGCTCTGCCCCTACATTAGTATCATTAATGTGTAAACGGCTAAATTCAAGGATTGCAGCCGGACAGGTTTTGTTCAACTATATCCCGGCACGAAGTTTACGCTAAGCTACGGGTTACGATAAAGGCAACGGATTAGCGCATGGCTGTTTCCTACACTGAAGAATTCGCGGCAACGATAAAAACTTATGCCGTGCAATACGGCGTTCAGTTGGATGCCGACACAATCGCAAAGTTGTGTGACTATTATGAACAAGTGTGCGCGTGGAATCCGCGCCTTCATTTAATCGCTCCGTGCTCGCCTGCGGAGTTTGCGACGCGCCATGTATTCGAATCAATGATGCTGCTGCCGTATCTACCGCATGGCGCGCGTGTCGCGGACGTTGGCTCCGGTGCAGGGCTTCCGATCATTCCCTGTTTGATCGCGCGTCCCGATATTCAAGCAACGCTTATCGAAGCATCGCCAAAAAAAGCTGTCTTCCTGCGCGAAACTTTGCGCTGCGTCAATCGTCAGCACGCTGCAACTGTCATCGCCGAACGCTTTGAAAAAAGTCCTTCGCCCGCCGCAGAGTTTGTTACGTGTCGCGCGCTTGACCGCTTCATATTGATGCTGCCGAAACTCATCAGGTGGTCTGCACACGCCAGTTCGCTGCTGCTTTTCGGCGGGCACGCGATTGAAGAACAATTAAACAAGAACGCTCTCGCATATACGTCCATTCTTCTACCGGGTTCGGAACAGCGTTTTCTCTTCGTCGTGCAAAAGAACTTATCCGTCTGTACATGAATTGAGGTGAGAAACAACTGCGCCTCTCACCCAAATGATCTTCTTTCGCTCTCGCTCTGGCTAACGCACAATCTCTATCTGCATCAATTGCTGGCCGGAGATGACGAACTCTGCGGGCGGCAACTCTTTTTCGTAAATAGGCGAGAGCACAGTCGGCGTGTAGCCGCCGGAAGTACGATCACTATTGAGTGTCGCGACGACGGACGGCGGCAAATTCGGCAGTTCGCTTGTGCCGATAACAGCGCCGGGCGTTAAGCGAAAGAGTTTGACGTAAAGGCGATCATTCTTCTTCACTTTGTTGATCGTGCTGACGAGCTGCGCCAGATCGTTCGGCACAAAGATTTGCGAAGCGGAAGCTTGCTGTAACGTCGTGCCGTCGCCGACGAAAACGAGCAACGATCCACGCGGAACATCCTGCGGAATTTCTACGGGAATTCGCTGGACAAACTGCTTACCGGATTCTGTGCGCGCATAAGCTTGAATCTCTATGGTTTCGCCGCGCATGGCTTCTGTGCGATCAAGTGTGAGGCGTTCGAGCGTCGCCGCATATTTTGTGTCCGTCGAAGTGATGTCGAGCGTAATGCCGTCTATGTTGACGTTATCGAAACCGCTGGTGAGCAATGTAGCAACGGGCGCGGCGATTGATCCGGCGGCCATTGCGCCCGCGCTCATCGCGGAAAAGCGGCGTTCGATGTTGATCGGCTGTTGGCCTGCGACGTTGACGCGACCTTGAATGCTGATCGTCGAATCGCCGACGCTGCGTTCGGTGGCATTGATTGTGTTGAAGATTGTTAGATTCAACAAAAGCGGCGTCAGGAACGCATCGTTGGCGACTTCGTAGTTGTATGTTTCCGTTTTGTCACGGCTCGTGCGCATGTTGATATGGACGGGAATCATCTTCGGCGCGTGGCCGAGTTGACCGTAGATGCCTGTCGCGCGATCCTGCGATACGCTGCCGACCATTTCGCCGGGAACAGAGAGCTTGAAGGAATTGTTTGTGTTCGGAATAACGGTCACAACGGAAGCTTCCGTCATCGGCATATCGGCTGCGCCGAGGCTCAGGAATGGATGACCGAAAGCGTAGATGTGTTCACCGTCGCGGAAGGTGACTGTACCCGCCGCCGCAACCGAATAATCGCCGCGCACGAGTTGCACGCTGACGGACGTGCCGGGCGCAAGCGTTCTTTCCGTCGCTTTGACGAGCGGCGTAATCTTTGCCGCGCCGCCTGCGCCGGAAACGGGCAGCAATCCGCTCGCAATTAGCTGCGGCGAAAAAGCGGCGAGTGATTCCTGATTGATACCACCGAAAACTACGGGCGTCGCAATGGGCGCAACCTGCTGGCCCATCAAAGCGGCGAGCGGCGAACTGCTTGAGACGGGCGCGATCAGCGGCGCGGCGGTTGTCGCCTGTTTCGGCAGAGTCAATTTCCAATCCGTTGACGCGAGTTGCGCGAAAGACACGGCGCGTGGCGCGCGGTGTGCTTTGGCATTGCCGGACGAAACATTGCCACGATTAAAAATATCGATCATTTCTTTGATCGGCGTGATGCCCGCAATCGGCTCTTTGGCAAACGGAAAGCTAAAGGCGATAGCGCCGACGAGTTTGCCGTCAATGTAGACGGGTGAACCGCTCATCCCCGCGAAGACGCCTGTGCGCTCGACGTTTTTTCCCGTCAGGCGCGCGATGATCGCGGATTGTCGCGGCGCAGGATAACCGGGCAGCACGCCCAAAATATCCACGCCGAACTCTTCCGGCTCTGTACCGGAAAAAACGGTGCGCGCCACACCCTTCATGCCCGGACGCACGTCTTCGAGCAGAAACATTTGCGCGCCGACGCTCGCCTTGTCAGCTTCGGTGTGCGTCGCCGATACTGCTTTTGTAACTTCTTGCGCGGCAACGCTCAAGTTCAAGCTCGCCAGCAAAAGACAGAGCGCCAGCGCCGCAACCAAACTTCTTTTCATTGCGATACCTCTTTTACCACCTGATGAAATTATAATGTGATGAGCGCCCGGCTTGATAACGATCACACGGGCGGAAAAGGGAAAGATCAGCCGCGCCATCTCGATAAATATACCTTATTGAACAGCAAAAGGGTAAGCGCGAAACGATTATAAGGGAAGGCATATGCGCACCGTCTGGCTCTTTTAACTTTCGCTCGCCGATGCTTCATCCGTTTTTAATTCTTGCTGCCCGCTCGCGCTGCATGATAACGTGCGCCATATAAATAAACGATGACGCACGCGATGCCACACGACAAACTCGTCACATATTCGCCAAGTTGGACGCTGATCCCGACGCACTACTGCCGTAATACATGCGGCTACTGCGTGTTCGTCGAGCGCGAGGGCGCGCGTGCGCAACTTGTTTCCGTCACGCAGGCGCGCTCGGAGATTGAACACGCGCGGGCGGCGGGCGCAACCGAACTGTTAATGATGAGCGGCGAGGCCGTCGAAACATCTAGACACATACGCGCGCAACTTCGACACGCAGGCTTCGCTTGCTACACGGATTATTTGATCTCCATCGCACGCATGGCGCTTGAACGCGACATGCTGCCGCACATTAATATCGGCAATGTTACGTTTGATGAGCTAACGGCCTTGCGCAACGTCGTGCCTTCGATGGGCATGATGCTTGAAACAACTGACGGCTCACTGCGTGGACGGGCAGCGCACAGACGAGCGCCGGACAAAGAACCCGTGCGCCGTCTGGAAACTTTGCGTGAGGCGGGACGCGCGCGTATGCCATTCACCACAGGATTGCTCGTCGGTATCGGGGAAACCATGAGCGCGCGTGAAGAAACGCTGCACGCCATCGCCGAAATTCAGATTGACTACGGCCACATACAGGAAGTCATCGTGCAACCATTTACGCCGCACGCAGGCACGGCGATGGAAAATTGTGCCGCGCCGTGTTTTGAAGAAATGCGCGACGTGGTGCAGTTGGCGAGAGCAATACTGCCGCCGGAAGTCACTGTGCAGATTCCGCCGAACATCGCCGCGCGATTTGTTGAATTAGTCGAAGCAGGCGCGCGCGATCTGGGCGGCGTATCGCCCGATGGTGACCGCATCAATCCGCGCGAACGCTGGCTCGCGCCGAAGACTTACGCAAAGGCGCTTGCAACTCGCGGCTACACGCTTCAGGCGCGCCTCGCAGTTCATGGCAAATGGATCAGTCCGCATTGGCTTTCAACGGAAACATTGCGGGCGACGCCGCGCGTCGCACAACGCTTACCGTTGTTCAAAGCGCATGTCGATCACGCCACAAACAGCGACGCACATGCGCACGTGTCATGCTCGACAATTGCGACTATCTGATAAGCTGACCAGAAAATGTTTGACAACAAAACGCGCGACGACATCGAAGGCTTTATTCTCGCAGGCGGCGCATCAAGCCGTATGGGTACGGACAAAGCGCAGTTGAAACTTGCCGGGCGCCCCTTCATCGCGCGTATCAACGAAGCGCTGTTATCCATCGTGGGCAGCACAAGCATCGTCGGCGCGAAAGAAGATTACGCGCGCGTTGGATTGCCAATTGTGCCGGACGTTTATGCCAAGTGGGGCGCGCTCGGCGGATTGCACGCGGCGCTTCATGCGTGCCGCGCACGGTGGGCGTTGGTCATCGCCTGTGATCTGCCTTTTGTCAGCACAGAGCTTTTCACACGGCTCGCAAGCTTGCGCGGAAACTTCGATGCGGTCGTGCCCGTACAAATGGATGCGCGCCCGCAACCGTTGTGCGCGCTCTATCACACGGCAGCGTGCCGCACTCGCGCGCAAGAGTTAATCGAAAGGCAGGAGGAGCGCCGCCCGCGTGCGCTATTGCAGGCCGTGAACACGCGTTTGGTGGCGTGGGAAGAGTTGGCGGACTTAAAGGACGCGGCGATTTTACTGATGAACGTCAACACGCCGGAAGATTATGCACAGGCGAGAAACAGAAGTTTTAATAGCACACGCGAAAGGAAGTAAGAGCGCTGGATAATTTGTGAGAAGATGTTTCGATTGATCGAACGTTTCCATTGATCGCATGTTATTCAGCGCTTGTGATTTCTATGGCTGCCCGTCGAAGAACCGGAAAAAGACTCTTCAAAGCTTTTTTACCCGTCACGCTGTTGATCTTAATTGTCGCGGGCGGCATCATCGGTTGGATCGTTTACGGCGTCACGCGTCCGCCGCGCCACGCGTATCTGGTGACGCCCGAAAAGTTCAAGATAATAAGCGACCGTGGACTGAAAGTGACGGACGAAACGTGGACGAACCGCGACGGCACAAAGGCACGCGGCTGGTTGCTGCGTGGCGCGGAGAACGCTCCCGTAGTAATACTTCTGCACCGCTACGGCACGGATCGCTCCACGCTTTTGAATCTCGGCGTCAAGCTTAATGAAGCGACCAACTTTACAGTGCTCTGGCCGGACTTGCGCGGGCACGGCGAAAATCCGCCCGTCGCTTGGACTTCTTTCGGCGCGAAGGAAAGCGACGATACGCTCGCCGCGCTCGATTATTTGCGCACGCTAAAGAATCCACAGGGAGGCCCGTTCGTCGGCGGAAGCGCAGGGCTTTACGGCGTCGAACTCGGAGCTTACGCGTCGCTCATTGCCGCCGGAAAAGACGCAGGCGTGCGCGCGCTCGTGCTCGATTCCGCGCCGCGCGATTCAAATGAAATGGTGAGTGCGGCGGCGAACGGATACGTGAGTGCGATTAACGCGATTGTTGATCCGCTGGCGCGCATCGGCACGCGGCTTTATTTCATGGGCAGCTATGAAAATCAAGCGGCGTGCGCCGTCGCCGGACAAACAAGTGATCGTCGCGTGTTGTTGTTGTCGGGCGCGGACGCAGGCGCTCTGCGTGATTCAACAAAAGCACTCGCCCAGTGTTTTCCCAATCAAAGCAATGTTGAGGTGAATACCGATCTGCCGCTCACGGGCGTCAATCTCGCTTCGGCCAACGGTCAACAGGGTGAAGCATATGATCGCCGCGTGATAGATTTCTTCGACAAAACTTTGCGTGCTGCAAATCCTCAATAAGCTCAAATTCGGGCTTCCAGTATTTTAGGAACAATATCTTGTATGTAGCGTGTTAGAAAACTAATATGAAAGAAAGTTTTCTCCGTTGCACACTATTCTTACTGCTGGCTCATTCATGTACAGCGCAAACTTCTCCCAAGGCTACGGCTGCTCAAGTCACGCCGTCTCCGCTCCCTGAGGTTGTCCGAGTTGACGCCCAAACTCAGAAGGGCTTTCTCTACCCTTACTACCTATACATCCCGCCCGAACTTCAAAGCGAAAAGGGTAAAAGTGCAAAACAGAATCTTTTAGTCCTGCCTAATAATACAGGCAAAACAGACGATAGTTTCGCGGTGCATGATCGCTATGCGCGACGAAATACAGAAGACCTCCGCCGTTTAGCTTCCAATTTGAGCGTCATCTTGCTAATGCCCGCTTTCCCGCGTCCGAATGCAGATTGGCGCATCTACACGCACGCGCTCGACCGTGACTCGCTACTCACCGATAGAAAGGAATACAAGCGTTTCGACCAGCAACTCATTCGCATGATTGACCATGCAAGAAAGAATCTTCGTGCGGATGGATTACGCATTGATAAGCGTGTGTTCATGTTCGGCTTCTCTGCTTCGGGGATGTTCACTAACCGCTTCACATTTCTTCACCCTGAAAGAGTCAAGGCGGCTGCAATCGGCTCGCCGGGCGGTTGGGCAATAGCACCCATCGGCGCATGGAAAGGTAAAACACTACGTTATCCAATTGGGAGCGCAGACTTAAAGATTGTATCAGGCAGAAAACTCGACTTGAAAAGGTTGAGGAAGGTGCCGCTCTTTCTGTTCTTAGGGGCTGAAGACACGAATGATTCGGTCATATTCAGAGACTCATATGAATTGGAAGATGAGAAGCTGATTTTCGACTTGTTCGGCAAAACGCTTGTGGAGCGATGGGTGACGACACAAACTATTTACGGCGCGAACTTACTCGAAGCTACACTGAAGTTATATCCGAAGGTCGGACACATTATTTCTAAGGAAATGTGGAATGATATAAAAGCTTTCTTCTCTAAACATCTTCATGACTGAGCTACGCGTGCCTAACAAATCAGTGGAGCCGACCGCGAATTAAGCGCAGCTTTCAGTCGTGAAACTTGGATGCTTGTTTGATTATGTGCGGCAATTCGGTTCCAACATTCTCATTGTCAAAGCGCACATCTACACTCCAATCAAAGCACGCGTGCGAGGGCAAGGGCGACGTTGCCGTTATCGCCGATGATCTTTGTTTCGAGCGGCGCGTAGCCGGTTAATTGATTGACATATTCGACGGGCACGATGACGAGCACTGTGCCACCTTTGCGGCGTGTGGCATCGAGCACGGGCGCGACGCCTTCGAGTTTGAGCGGCGAGCCGTCTTCGTTGTAATCAATGCGCCCGGCTGCGTAAAATTCCGCAGAGCGTTCGACGGTGTGCAGTTGCAACACGGGCGTCGCAGCGTATCCTTGCTGCGCGGCTTGCTGTAATAACGCGCGTACAGACTCGCGTTGCGTGATTGACTTGCTCGCGTAGTTAATCGTCAGCGCCGTCGTCGTGAACGCCGCGCACACCAACAGTGCCGCGCACAATTCACGTTTATGCGTCCACACCAAAGCACAGACGCTCGCGGCAATAAGCGGTAAGGCAAGCGCAACGCCGCGCGCCAGCGATATGTAATCCGCACGCGTCGCAAAAATTACTCCGCCGATTATCAGTAAAAATAAAAGTGCGCCCGTGGCGCGCATGATTGAGATGCCAGAGGCTTCACCGCGCAGATAAGATAAAAGGCGTTCGCCGATGAGCAACGCCGCCGCAGGCAATGCGGGCAAAATGTAGCCGGGCAATTTCGAGCCTGAGAACGAAAAAAACAGAAGCGGCACGATCAACCACGCGAGCGCAAAGACACGCAGCTTGCTTGCCGATGTCGGCGCGTGGCGATTTGAAAGCGGCGCAGGCAAGAGCGCCCACACCAGAAACAAAGACCAAGGCACGCACAGCGCCAGCATCACAGGGATGTAAAAATAGAACGGCTGCGCATGATGATACTTGTCCGAGAGATAACGCGCGAAGTGATGCTGTATGAAAAATTGATCGACGAAATACCAGCCGTGTCGCCATGTCACAGGCGCATACCACACACTGCTAACGAGAATTGCGAGCAGCGTGCCCCACACTAAACTCACGCGCGTCTGGCGTTCCGGCCACGCGCGCCGCAAGAGATAATAAACGAACACAATCGCATACGGCAGCACGATGCCGATCAAGCCTTTCGCCAGCAACGACGCTCCCGTTGCCGCATAGAATCCTGCAAGCAGCCGGCGCCGCTTTCTTTCATCAATCTCCGTCTCTGCAACAAAGAAACACGCGAGCGCAAGCGTGATCGTCATCGTCACGATCATGTCGAAGCTTGCGCCGCGCGCGAAAATTATCAATCCCAAAGACGACGCGAGCGCCGCGCTGCCGCACAGGGCGAGTCCGGTCAATTCTTCCCTGTTGTCGCGCGCATCCTCTACGCGACTCCCGACCCAGAACACGCAGAGAATTGTCAACAGTCCCGCGCACGCAGGGCTGAGACGCGCCGCCCACTCCGTGACGCCGAACATTTCAAAGCACGCCATCATCATCCAGTAAAGCAGCGCGGGTTTTTCAAACCATAGATGCCCGCCAAGCGTCGGCGAAACTAAATCGCCGCGCAGCCACATCTCGCGCGCCACCTCTGCATAACGCGGTTCGTCAGGCCCGATGAACGGCACGCTTCCCAACCCGTAAAGGTAAAGAAGACAGACGAGGACGAAAAAGAAGAGGCCAGCCCGCCTTACAAACGTTGAAAGCTCCACACGCAATCACCCTTAAACAGTTTTCAGTTTTAAGTTTTCGGTTTTCAGTAGTCAGTTAAAAGCTTGTAGCGTATCATAACGTGCATCATCGAAGATGCCGTTATCTTCTATTTTGGCGAACCAAATGACGGATAAGCAAGCCGATTCGCCCTGCTTAAAACTGAAAACTGCCAACTCAAAACTGAAAACTGTTCCAACATGTCTTTACGCACAGCCGTCATCGGCGCAGGCCATCTCGGGCGCCAGCACGCACGCATACATCACACGCTCGCTTCTGAAGGACGCGCAAACTTCTTGGCCGTCGTAGATCGCGTTGAAGAAACTGCGCGTCACGTCGCACACGAAAGAGAAACTGAATGGACAAGTGATTGGCGCACGCTGATCGGAAAAGTTGATGCCGTGAGCCTCGTCGTGCCAACCGAATCACACTGCGAGATTGCCTGCGCGCTACTCCAAGCGGGCATTCACGTCCTCGTCGAAAAGCCTATTGCGCGCACTTTGGATGAAGCGGATCAAATGATCGCCGCCGCGAAGAAAAGCGGCGCGCTGCTACAAGTCGGCCACCTTGAACGTTTTAATCCGGCGCTCGTCGCGTTGCGCCCGCACGTGCGCAGCCCGCTTTACTTCGAGATACACCGCATCGGCGAATTCACCGCGCGCTCACTCGACATAGATGTTGTGCTTGATCTAATGATTCACGATCTGGACATAGTGCAATGGCTCGTCGGCAGCGACGTTGAAGTTGTGGGCGTACACGCCGTCGGCATTCCTGTTTTGACTTCGCGCGTCGATGCCGCCAATGCACGACTTGAGTTTGCGAGCGGCGCAGTTGCCAACATTACAGCGTCGCGCATCGGCACGGAGCGCATTCGCAAGATGCGTTTTTTTCAGCCGCACGATTACGTCGCGGTTGATTATGCCACGCGTTATGCTTCGATCAGCAGTTTAATGCCACCGCAGCAAAACGCGTCCGCGCGTCCGGGTGTTAATACGCGCGTGTTGGAAGTCGCCGATGTCGAACCCTTACGCGCAGAGATCGAAGCGTTTCTTCATGCGGCGCAAAACAATTTGCCTTCGCCCGTCAGCGGCGACGAAGGACGGCGCGCGCTCGCAACAGCACTTTCCGCGCTACGTGAAATCGAAGCGCACACGATGCGCGCAGGACTTCACATTCTCAGTAATAAACAGTGATAAGCGGCACACGACAACATGAGATCGAAGCCTTGCTGTCGGAGCGCATTGCGGCAGGCGATTTTCCTTCGGCAGTTTATCTTGTCGGCGAGCGCGGGCGCATCGTATTCGAGGGCGCGCTCGGAAATGCCTTGTGCGAATCGGAAACACACACGGCAACGCTCGATACGATTTACGATCTCGCCTCGCTCACCAAACCTTTAATCACAGGCTTGCTCTGCGCACGTCGCATCGAACGTGGTGAGTTTGGGCTTGACGACAGAGTTGCGCAGCATCTCGCAGAGTTCGACACGCACGACAAACAAACAATTACCATCCGCCAGCTTCTCACGCACACGTCAGGTCTTCCAGCGTGGTGTCCGCTCGCACTCATTACGAACAACGAACCGAAGCGCGTTCTTGACGTTATCGCCAACCAAACGCTCGAAGCCGTGCCCGGCACGCATGTTCGTTACAGCGATCTTGGATTTATCACGCTCGGCTTTTTGCTTGAAAAACTAACGCACGCATCACTTGCCGAAATCGCACACACGGAAATCTTCGCGCCACTCGAATTGCAAAGCACATTCTTTAATCCGCCCGCTTCTCTGCGTGATCGAATCGCGGCGAGCGAGACGGGCAATTTTTACGAGCGTGCGATGAGCGAAGAAGCAGGCTTAACAAGCGAAGCGCACAATTGGCGCGAACATTTGATTCAAGGCGAAGTACATGACGGCAACGCTTATTTTCTCGGCGGCGCAGCCGGACACGCCGGACTCTTCTCGACGGCGCATGAAACTTTCCGTCTTGTGCAGCAATTCATCGCGTGTGAAACAAAGCTGCTTGCGCCGGAAACGTGCGTGCTCTTTCGCACGAACATGACCGAAGGCTTGGAAGAAGCGCGCTCTATTGCATGGCAACTCGCCGTGACGGAAGATTCAACCGCCGGAGTTAATCTTTCGCCTGACAGCTTTGGGCATCTTGGATTCACAGGCACAAGCTGCTGGATCGATCCGGCGTATGAGCGCGTCTTCGTACTGCTTACCAATCGCACGCACGCGCACATGCTTCCCTTCACCAACATCAACGCGGTGCGCCGACGCTTTCACACGCTCGCCGTTGCCGCGCTAGAAGAAATACGCACCGTTCAAGATCACGCCTGACAACACACGGCTTTCTTATAGTAAGATAGGCGTGCGTCCTATGCCGCCTGCAACAAAGTGAATTTTATAGCGACTGTCGCTAATCATTCTCGACTCGATTCGCATTATTCATGTTAAGAGCACCTGACAAAACTCGTTGCACTGCTCAGGGTTTTCTGAATGTGATGAATGAAAACAGAAAGCTTCTTCGCGGCGCATTGCGTTTGCGCGTAACGGCTTTGCTTGTCTCGTGCGCGCTTCTGTTATCCGTGCTAACTCCCGCACAGCAACCGCAGCAGCAAACGCGCCCGCGCCGTAGCGGTAGCATAGAGCAAACGCGACCAGCCGCGCCGATCATCAACACGCCGACAACTGCCGTCGGCGCAACAACGCGTCTGACGAATGAGCCGTTGCTGCGCATAGGCCTTGCGACGCAGGCGCGTTCGGTGACGATCTCCACAGCGGGACGCTTGCTCAAGGAGACGGATCAAAGCGTCTCGCCGGAAACTCTCAGCGTCGCGCGCCTACGCATCGAGCCGCATTTGCTGCCGCAGTTTCCCTACGCCACGCCGCGCACAAACGCCGCGCCTTATCGCGTCACAGGCGGCGACACAGTAGCACGTGCCGGAACGAAATCTGTGCCGCGCGAAACGAATGAATTGCCGGATGATAGCGACGACGTAAACGGCGACGAAATGATTAGCACAGACGCACCCGCTAGCGCCTCGTCCGCCGATGCGCGACCTTCTTCTATGTCGCGTTCTTCAATTTCCAACGTGGTGCGTCCCGTCTCGCGCATCAGCGTTCCGTCGCGCGAACTTGTCGCCTACGCCGCCGGTTCAAAGGCTCTTTTCAATTCGCGTGCGCCCGTTTTATTCGCCTCCGAAGATGAACGCAATGCTCCCGTGCGTTTCAACGAAAAGCCGTATCGCGGAAAACTCGAAGTCTTCACGAATCCTTCCGGCACGCTCACCGTGGTCAACGTTTTATCGCTCGAAGATTACGTGCGCGGCGTTGTGCCCAACGAACTTTCGCCCGGCGCATATCCGGCCATTGAAGCATTAAAGGCGCAGGCCATCGCCGCGCGCACCTACGCGTTCAAACATCGCGGGCAATTCGCCGCCGATGGCTTTGATCTGCTGCCGACAACGCGCTCGCAAGTTTACGGCGGACTCTCGAGTGAACAAACGCTCTCGACACGCGCCGTCGAAGAAACGCGCGGCATCATCGCCACCTACAAAGGCGAGCCGATCAACGCGCTTTATACTTCTACCTGCGGCGGACGCACGGAAGACGCAGAAAACATTTTCGGTGAAGCAGTACCCTATCTACACGGACGCGAGTGCGCTGTGGAAAGCAAAGCCTCGTTTGCGCAGTTCACTATCGAGACTTCGCGCGAACCTTCGGACATACGCAAGGAAGAGAACGCAGCTTTGGCGCGCGACACGGCGCTGCTTGGAATCTACAATTTCAAACTTCCCGCGCGCATCACTGATTCTTGGCTCGCCGCGCCCGCGACAAACGCCGACGTGAATAACTGGCTCACAATCATTTCGCAACTCGCGCATCACAACACACGCATCATTATCGGCGAAGACGCGACGCGACCAGCCGGTTTCAGCAGCGCACTTGTCTCGATCTTTTACGGCGACAATCGCGCTGACACTTTGCTCAACAGCGCGGATGTTGAGTATCTCCTTTCTTTCCGCGACGCGAGCGAAATTCTGCCACGCAATCGCGCGGATGTCGCACTGCTTTTGCGGGACGGCCAGCTTGCGCTGTACCCGGACGCAACGCTTAGGCCACGTGAAGCGATGTCGCGCGCGCGCATGATTCACACCATCGCGCGCCTACTCGAATCGCGCGGCACTTTTCTTTTACAAAAAGCTGTCGCGCGTCCGGCGGGCGCAGGCGCGCTGATTTTGCGTTCCGGCAAGAACCGCGATCAAACGTTGATTGTCAGCACGGACGCATATCTTTTCCGCGTTTACGGCGAGACGGCGTATCCTGTGCGTTCTGTAATTCTGATTGGCGGCGAACCCGTCACATACCACACGAACACGCGTGGCGAAGTTGATTATCTCGAAGCGCGCACGGCTCCAAACGGCGCGGCTGCTGATCGCTTTTCGCCCTTCTCGAATTGGACGACGACGCTCACGCTGGGTGATGTTGCCTCGCGTCTCACGCGTTACATGCGAGGTATGGGCGCGCTCGTTGATCTACGCGTCGCCGCGCGTGGTTCGTCTAGACGCGCCGTTGATCTCGAACTCGTCGGCGCAAACGGCACGTCTCACTTGCGCGGCGGACGCATACGCTCCGCGCTCGGCCTGCGCGAACAACTCTTCGTCATTGACCGTGCGCGCGACACCGCGACGGGACGCATCACTGCCTTCACTTTCACGGGGCGCGGTTGGGGACACGGCGTCGGCATGTGCCAAGTCGGAGCCTACGGCCTCGCTCGCTCCGGCTGGACATATGACCGAATTCTGAAGGCGTATTACACGGGCATTGAGTTGACGAAATTTTATTAACAACGAAAGCGCATGAGCAATTTTACCGAGCAGAATATTATCACGCTCTACGTTGTGCCCGATTGTCCTTTGTGCGCGCGGGCACGTGTGTGGCTTGAGGGGCACGGGATCGAATATGTTGAGCGGGATGTGGCGAATGATTTCGGGGCATTGCGGGCGATGCACAGATTGACTGGACAGCGATTTGTGCCGGTCTTTGAAGCGAACGGGCGTGCGCTTGTACGGCCAACCGAAAGCGAGTTAACCGGACTCTTGCTGTGATTCAATGATGCGTTTTTCCCGCGCACAATTAATCGGCGCGCTCTTACTCTTGGCGATCATCTGGTTGGTGATTGCCTATCGCTTTTTCTTTCCCGGCGTGTGAATATTTTCGATCAAACAAACCAACCGATCATCGCCATCATGGGGCCGACGGCTTCGGGTAAAAGCGAACTCAGCATTAAGCTCGCGCTCGAACTTCGAGGCGAGATCATCAATTGCGATTCAGTGCAGGTCTATCGTGAGATCGAGATTGCGACGGCAAAAGTCCCTTTCGATGAACGGCGCGGCGTGCCGCATCACTTGATTGATTTTGTGCCGCCTGAGCGCAACTACACGGCGGGCGAATGGGCGCGCGACGCGCTGCGAGCAATTGAAGAAATCGAAACGCGCGGAAATCTAGCGATCATCGTCGGCGGCACGGGACTTTATTTGCGCGCGTTGCGGCGTCCTTTTTTTTCGAGTCCGCCGACGAGCGAAGATTTGCGCGCGCGTTTGACGAAGATTAGAACAACGCGCGGCGTCCTGTATCTCTACCAACTTTTGCGGCGGCTTGATCCTGCGTCTGCCGACAAACTTCATGCGCGCGATTGGCCGCGCGTGCAGCGTGCGCTCGAAGTGCGCTTGCAAACACACCGCCCGATGTCTGCGCAGATTACAGCGCGTCCCCGCCCGCCCGCGCTCGCCGCACGTATTCGCGTCATCGCACTGCAACCGCCGCGCGCGAAACTTTACGAGCGGATCAATCAACGAACAAAAGCGCACTTTGCCGCAGGTCTCGTTGATGAAGTCCGTGAACTTCTGGCGCGCGGTGTGCCCGCCGGATCAAACGCGCTCGGCGCTCACGGCTATCGTCGCGTCGCAGAATATCTGCGCGGTGATCGAACGCTCCAGAGCGCCATCGAACAAACGAAACTCGATGTTCGTCACTATGCTAAACGGCAGTTGTCTTGGTTCCGGCACGATGAGGGCGTCGAATGGATTGAAGGTTTCGGCGACGATCCGCAGTTGCCAAAACTCGTGATGGATATTCTTAGGCAGAAAAGTTAGCCTACAAAATTTAATGCCGGACTTTGCGCTGATTGTCACCCTTTTTCTTTTGCCTTATGTGTCCGGCGTAGTGTAATCTGGCCTAGCGTAATCTGCTGTTTCACACATTACCGCGCTCTGAATTTATTGTTTACCCGACCGGAGATTGTGGTGGAAGCGAAACCTACTCCCCAAAACATACAAGACGCATTCCTGAACACTGTGCGCCGCGAGCGTAGCACGGTGACGATCTATCTAATGCACGGCGCGAAACTTTCAGGACGCATTAAAAGCTTCGATAAATTTTCGGTGCTGCTCGAATCCGGCGCGCAGGAGCTTTTGGTTTTCAAGCACGCCATCTCGACCATTTCACACGCGCGTCGCGCAAGCGGAGATTTGCGCGGATTGCACCCGGCCGAGTCAACTGCCGCCGAATCCGGCGCGCCGTCAAACGAACCCGCTGGCTCATAGCTCTTCTTTTAATCTGATTTTAATTTGATCTCGTCGAAATAATTTAGCAAAAGTGTCCGGCACGTTTCTTACCTTTGAAGGCATTGACGGCAGCGGCAAGACCACGCAATTGCGCCGTCTCGCCACTGACCTGCAAGCGCGCGGATTAAGCGTCGTCACGACGCGTGAACCCGGGGGCACACCGCTCGGACTGCGTCTGCGCGCAGCGCTTCTTGATGCACATGAACAGGTTGATCCACTCGCCGAATTATTGCTTTACGCCGCCGACCGCGCGCAACACGTGCGCACGCTGGTGCAGCCTGCGCTTGAAGCAGGAAGCATCGTTTTGTCAGACCGCTACGCCGATGCGACCGTCGCTTATCAGGGAGCGGGGCGCGGCTTTTCGACCCAATTGATCGCAGAGGTTATCGAACTTGCGACCGGCGGACTCCAACCGGATATAACGCTCGTCTTCGATCTTCCGGTATTGAAGGGCATTGCGCGCACGCGCCGCCGCGCACATCAAACTCAGGAAGGCGACCGTCTCGATGCCGAAGATGCAGCGTTTCACGAACGCGTGCGCGAGGCGTATCGGCAACTCGCCGCGTCTGAACCAAAACGCGTTTGCATCATAGACGCCGACGGCTCGATTGAAGAAACATACGCGCGTATGATGAAAGTGCTTTTGCCGTTCTTGAGGGAACGGGGAATATTGAAAAGCGAGAAGTCAGAATAAGAGAAGGAGACATAAGAAACAGGGACAGCAACTTCGTCTATGCCATGCACGTTATCAAGCAAGTTTACATTTGCCTTTCTTCTGTCTCCTGACTTCTGACTCCTAAATACTGCTTTTATGTTTAACCGATTGATCGGCAACGAACGCGTCAAGGGAACTTTGCGGCGAATGCTTGCAGCGAAGCGCATTCCCGGCGCGTTGTGCTTTGCGGGCGAAGCGGGCATCGGCAAAAAACTGTTCGCGCTCGAACTCGCAAAATCGTTGTTGTGCCGCGCGCCTGAGGGCATTGAAGCATGTGACCGCTGCGCGTCGTGCGTGCGCGTTGTGCGCATTGCGTATCCGGCGAGCGACGATGCGGAGGCAAACAAAAAGATTATCTGGAGCGGGCACGCGGACGTTGGATTAGTGCGTCCGGCGGGGCGTTTTATCAACGTCGCCCAGATGCGTGAGATTGAGCGCGAGGCCAACTTTCGTCCTTACGAAGGTGCAGTGCGCGTACTGTTAATCGAAGAAGCGGATCAATTGAACGAGGCTTCATCGAACGCGCTTTTGAAAACTCTCGAAGAGCCGCCGCAAACCACGCACTTGATTCTTTTAACGGCGCGCCCTGCTTCGCTCCTGCCGACGATTCGCTCGCGCTGCCAAACAATTCGCTTCGCTCCTTTGAAGCCCGCCGAGATTGAAAAATATTTAGTATCAAGCGATAAAAAGATGCCAGCGGCGGACGCGCAATTGCTGGCGCGCGCATCACAGGGAAGTCTTGGCCGCGCGCTGATGCTTGATGCGAAGGCTTACCGTGAGCGACGCGATGCGATGCTCGACATCGTCGGCGCGCTCACGCCACGCCCGGATCGCGCGCGTCTTTTGCGTGCTTCGGAAGAATGGACGGACGCCAAACGCAAGGATGAATACGAATCGCGGCTTGATGCACTGGAAACATTGTTGCGTGATGTGTGGGCGCTTGCTTTGAGCGCATCCGAAGAGCAACTCGTCAACGCAGACATTCGCGCGCAACTCGCTCAATTGAGCGCGGGAGTTTCAAGCCGCCGCATCGCGGGCTGGATTACGCAGATTGAAACCCTGCGTGGACAACTGGCCGTCAACATCAATCGCAAAGTTGCCACCGACGCGCTGTTTTTACAGATGGCGAAAAACTGAAAAGCATTTCGATGGGGCGGAGTCTCTGAAACTATTATGGCAAAAAAGATATTAGTCGTAGACGACGATCAGGAATTGCAAGACCTCGTGTGCTTTGCGCTCGCGCGCGAAGGTTATGATCCGATTTCGGCGCACGATGCCTTTGAGGGTCTGGAGCTACTCGCCAAAGAAAAGATCGACCTTGTGCTTTTAGATGTCATGATGCCGCGCATGGATGGCCTAGAGATGCTTTCGCGTCTGCGCGCGCACGACGACAAACTGCATGTGATTGTGATGACCGCGATGTCTACGCCCGACACGGCGATCACGGCGCTGCGCGATCACGCGTGTGACTTTCTCAAGAAGCCTTTTGATCTGGGCGAACTGATGAGCGCAGTCAAAGCCGTTTTCGATCTTTCGCCGCAGGATATAGGCATCGAAGTTCTTTCGGCGCGTCCCGAATGGATCGAGTTGCGTGTGCCGTGCGATCCCGCTGCCATCGGCCCGCTCGAACGCATTATGACGCAACTGAAAACAGATATAGAGCCGACCACGCGCGAGAACGTTACCTACGCTTTCCGTGAAATGCTGCGCAACGCCATCGAGCACGGCGGCAAAAACAATTCGCGCCAGTTCGTCGAAGTCGGCTATCTGCATTCACCACGCATCGTGCTCTACCGCATCAAAGACCCCGGCAGCGGTTTCACTTTCGATGAATTGGAACACGCAGCAATCAGTAATCCGGCGGACGATCCGATGTATCACGAACAGGTGCGTCAGGAAAAAGGCTTGCGTCCCGGCGGCTTCGGCATTCTCATCGCGCGCGAAATGGTAGACGAAATGATCTACAACGAACGCCACAATGAAGTGATTTTAATTAAGTATTTGACCAATACCTCGCCCGACGTTATGCCGGAAAGCGAACTGCCGCCACCAACCGCCACATAATACATAAGTTGCGCTGCTTGCACCTTGAGCATATTTAAGGCAAAAAGAATGAAGATCGTCTTATTCATAATTGTCCTGAACTTCGCATTGTTTGGCGTAGCACTTGGGCAAACTAACACGCCTGTCTACACCTAATGCAGGTTGCAAAAGCCTTGAAACAAATTTTGTCTTTGCTCATCCTCAGACCCCGCCTGTTATTTTCGGAAAGCCTTTTATTGTGCCTAGCCTGCGGATACGTGTAATAGAATCGGGGGCAGGTAATCCGCTTATTAGGAAAGAGCTGATCGTGCGTTATGTATGGCGATGGCTCGAATATCCTTACCAAGAGCATCCTTTTGGAGCGTGGTCTGATGCTTATGATCTCATGCGCTGTGTAACCGACCAAAATGGAATGATTATTATCGCTGAACACAAAGTTATTCCAAGCGGGTGGTATAAAGGCAAATACTCACTTGGTCATAAACCTAGTTTCCAACATCTTGATATAAGCGTGAATACAGGGAGAAGTATTACCCATCGTGAAATCAAGCAGAAGTTTTTAGAAGACCTGCGTCGTAGAAATGAATCGGACATTGTGATGACCGTTTCCTCCGAGAATAGCGCGTTGTATCCTCCAACAAGTCATTCAACCCGATTCGCAATTAGCTTGGATGCTTCTCTCATTGATTGCTCGCGAGTTAATTCGGGCGTTGCGCGTGGTGGAGCATTGACCGTTCGGCACATAAGAACTATCGTTGAAAGGTGAAGGTACGAGACCTCGTAAAGCTGATTGAAAAGAATGGCTGGTACTGGGTCAGAACCAAAGGCAGCCATCATCAGTACAGACATCCGACGAAGCAGGGTCTAGTCACAGTTCCCGGTCAGCCGGGCGATGATCTCGCGCCGGGTACATTGAACAATATCTTGAAGCAAGCGGGATTGAAACCATGAGGAAATATCTAATCATCATCGAAAAGACAGAAACCGGATATTCAGCTTATTCTCCTGATGTGCCGGGTTGCGGCTCAACCGGAAAAACCAAAGAAGAGGTTGAGCGTAATATCCAGGAAGCAATTGAATTCCATCTGGAAGGATTATCTGAAGAAGGTTACGCAATCCCAGAGCCGAGCACATATTCTTCATATATCGAAATTGCTGCGTAAGCCCCGCTCAATAAGTCATTCGAGATTACGCCCCGATAGAGTGCTTCTCATCAAGCTTCCCCTAATGTAGATTGGATGCTTGCGCTCGGCGCATCTCAAATTCCAGCGTTCGGTATGCTATTTGTGATGTAATATATTGCCAAAGAATGAGGAGCGGTTATGCCAGAGCAAACTATCAATATCGAGAAAATAGAAAAACAACTATCTGATTTGCTTGCCATTGTCTCGGATGGCAACGAAGTCGTGATTTCACAAAACGGCAAACCGTTAGCGCGTTTGGAACCTATCACGGCGAAAAAGAAGAAGAAGCGTGTGGCAGGCTTAAATCGTGGAATGATTCAGACGGGCGATGATTTTGATGCGCCTTTACCCGATGAATTTTGGCTTGGAAAAGAATGAGCTTGGATTTGCTTTTCGACACGCATAGTTTTATTTGGTGGGCGAATGAGTCGGCGAAACTCTCAGCGACGGCACTGGCAGCATTGGAAGATGAAAACAACCGCTTGTTTTTGAGCGACGTCAGCATCTGGGAAATGCAAATTAAAATCCAACTAGGCAAGATGAAGTTAAACATGCCACTGCCGGATTTAATTGAAAGTCAAAAACAAGATAACAACGTCGAAATGTTGTCGATCAAGACGGAACACATTTTAGCGTTGGATAATTTGCCGTCTCATCATAAAGACCCGTTTGACCGTTTGTTGATAGCGCAGAGCGAGGTTGAAAACCTGACGATAGTAACACTTGACCCGGAATTTTCGGCTTATGGCGCAAAGATATTGTGGTAGCAGCGCACACCGAACAGCTCATTTGAAATAAATTCACGCACAACAAAACGGGCGGCCTCTTATGAAGCCGCCCATTTCAATTTTACGTTCCGCGTGTTGACGCTTATCTTTTAATCGAAACAAGTTCGGGCGTCATTTCCGTCTCCATGTGCCCGGTTGCAACGAGCGCTTCGACTTCTTTGACGAACTCTTCGACCACATCCACGCCCGCTACTTTCCGAAGCGGCACGCCTTCTTTGTAAATCATCCCGACGTTGCGCCCGAACGTGACGCCGATTTGTGAATCGTGCGCTTCGCCCGGCCCGTTCACCGCGCAACCCATCACAGACAAATGCAAAGGCTCTTCGATGTGCTGCAAACGGCGTTCGATTTCCGTGACGATGCCGACGAAATTATCAACGTCCAATCGCCCACACGTTGGACAAGCGACGACCGTCACGCCGCGCTTGCGCAGATCGAGCGATTTCAAGATGTCCCAAGCAACGCGCACTTCTTCCTGCGGCTCTGCGGCTAAGGAGACGCGAATCGTATCGCCGATGCCTTCATGTAAAAGAATGCCGAGGCCGATTGATGATTTGATCGTACCGCTAAAGGCTGAACCCGCTTCCGTCACGCCTAGATGAAAAGGATAATCAACCTGTTCGGCGAGCAATCTATACGCGGCGACGGTGCGATGCACGTCCGAAGCTTTGAGTGACACGATGATGTCGTAGAACTCCAAGTCTTCGAGAATGCGTATGTGCCGTAAAGCAGATTCGACCATCGCTTCGGGCGTCGCCGTGCCGTACTTCGCCAGCAAATCTTTTTCGAGCGAACCGCCGTTAACGCCGATGCGGATCGGCACATTCTGCGATTGCGCGGCACGCGTCACTTCTCTGACACGCTCAAACGCGCCGATGTTGCCGGGATTAAGACGCAGTTTATCAATGCCTGCATCGAGCGCGGCGAGCGCCAGCTTGTAATGAAAGTGTATGTCCGCGACGAGCGGCACATCCGGCACGCGCTGTCTGATTTCTTTCAGCGCGACGGCGGCGTCTTTATCCGGCACGGCGATACGCACAATCTCGCAGCCGCCGCGCACTAATTCTTCGATCTGCGCGACGGTAGCATCAACATCCGTTGTGTCAGTCTTCGTCATTGACTGAACGATGACGGGCGCGCCGCCGCCGATTTCCAGATGCTTAACTTTTACAATCCTGCTTTTTCTCATTGAAAACGCTTTTTACCGTGCGACAAGTTTCAGTAGATCATTACTGATAACAAAAATCATCAATAGCATCAGCAGCACAAAGCCCACTTGCTGTATACGCTCGCGCACCGCCATTGATAAAGTAAGGCCGATGACGCCGAGCGTCGCTTCGAGAAACAAGATAAAAATCGCGCCGCCATCGAGCACAGGTATCGGCAGCAGATTAAAGACGCCCAAACTTAAACTGAGGAATCCGAGCATTCCGAAAACGCCCGCCCAGCCCGCTTCGTTCGCTACCTGCGCGGACATACGCGCGATGCCGATTGGCCCCGCGAGCGTATCGCGTGCGGAACGTTGGCCGCTGAAAATCTGCCCGAACGCTTTGCCCGTGATGCGCAGGATTTCCAGATTGCGATTAACTGCATGAGAGAAAGCTGCGAGTGGGCCGACTTTCTCAAGCGGCGCATCAGAGCCAAGCCCTATGCCGAGCCGTTCAGTGCCGTCCGGCAAACGACGCGCCTGAGTTGTGATTTCCCGACGTTCGCCGCCGCGCACAATCGTGACAAGCAGCGGCTCGGCATGATGATCTTTAATATACTCCCGCATTTGATCGGAGTTGCGCACAGGCTCATTGTTGATAGCGACGAGATGATCGCCACTCTGTAGCCCTGCTTCCGCAGCGGGCGTTCCCGGCTCGACTGAAGTCACAGACACAGACTCGACGCCGAAGTCCGGCTTGAACTCAAGATCGCCGCCGACTTCGCCTTTCTCGACGCGCTTCGCAGGCTTGATCGAAAGCTGGAGTTGCTGGCCGTCGCGTTCCACCGTTAACGGAAGCGGGCGTTCGGGCGAGAGATATGCGTCACCATAAATGCGATCCCACGCAGGATTCTTTGCGCCATTGAAGGCGACAATGCGATCACCTGCTTTGAGTCCGGCCACCTGCGCTGCGCCGTTTTGCTTGAGTTGACTAACAACCGGCGCGGGCGCGGCGGCGATGCCGAAGATCATCGCGGCAGTGAACGGAATGGCGAGCGCCGTCAAAATGTTCATCACAGGCCCGGCAATCATCACCAGAAATTTTTGCCAGCGCGGGCGCAAATCAAAACGCTCCCCTTCGGGTATGTTCTCGCTGCTTTCGCCTTCAATCGAGGCGTTCGATTCATCACCGCCGAGTTTGACGTAGCCGCCGAGCGGAACAAGCGAGATGCGGTAATCGGTCGTGCCCCACTTGTGCCCGAAAAGGCGCGGGCCGAAGCCGAAAGAAAATGTTTCGACGCGCATTCCCTGAAGTTTCGCGACAATGAAATGTCCGAACTCGTGAAGAATTACGGCTGATCCTAAAATAAAGATGAACGGCAAAAAAAGATTTATGTAATACATTTGGCTTTTATGTCACTTTGCTGGCGGACTTAACTTGAACGAACGTAGTTTTCATGAACTCAGACGTTTAGAAGCGCAACCTTCAATTCTCGTTGCACGCGATAAAGAGTTTACGCGCCGCAAAAGCCATGCGTCAAACGCTTTGTCCGGCTAAAGCGCGCGGCGTGTGCGTTAAATGCTGAATAGTACGCTCGGCTTCTTGCCGCGCTGCAAGATCGCTTTTAATGATTGTCGTGAGATCATCAACGGGTTTCGTGACGTGCTTATTCATTACGTCAGCGATGACGCGCGAAACGTCCGCGAGGCCAATTCGTTCATCTAAAAAGGCGCGCACGGCTTCTTCGTTCGCCGCGTTCAGCGCCGCAGGCAAGGTGCCGCCTTCACGCAGAGCGCGATACGCGAGCGCGAGACACGGAAAACGTTTCATGTCCGGCGCTTCAAAATGGAGCGCGCCGAGTTTCGTTAAATCAAGCGGCGCGAGTGCAGAAGTTTGCCGCTCCGGGTACGTCAAAGCATACTGAATCGCGTGACGCATATCCGCCGTGCCCATCTGCGCGATGACAGAGCCGTCCACAAGTTCGATCATCGAATGCACAATTGATTCGGGATGAACGAGAACATCAATTTGATCCGCGTCAAAGCCAAACAGCCAGCGCGCTTCGATTACTTCGAGACCTTTGTTCATTAGCGTCGCCGAATCAATTGTGACCTTTGCGCCCATGTTCCAGGTCGGATGCTGCAAAGCTTCCGCGACGGTCGCCGCTTCCATCTCTTCACAGCTTTTCAAGCGGAACGGCCCGCCCGATGCCGTCAGCACAAGGCGTCGCACTTCAGCGCGCTTTTCACCACGCAAACATTGATGCAGCGCGTTGTGTTCGGAATCAATCGGCAACAACTCCGCACCGGACTTTACGGCCGCGCGCGTCATCAATTCGCCTGCCATTACCAGTGTTTCTTTGTTGGCAAGTGCGACACGTTTTCCTGCTTCGAGCGCACGCAAGGTCGGCACGAAACCCACTGCGCCAACGGTGGCAGACACAACCTGATCCGCTTCTTCATGCGTCGCAACTTCGCAGAGTCCGGCTTCGCCCGTCAGAATACGCGGTGCTTTCACTTTCCGCTCATGCAACAATTTATCGAGTTGCGTCGCACACTCATCGTTTTCAACTGCGACGATTTCCGGCTGATGCCTTGCAACCTGCTCCGCTAATTTCTCCACATTACGTCCTGCGCCGAGCGCCACGACGCGGAAAGATTCGCCGAACGCTTCAACCACGCGCAGAGTATTGCAACCGATTGATCCGGTCGAACCTAAAATGGCGATTCCTTTGGCAATCATAAAAGTTTTCAGTTTTTAGTTTTCGGTTTTCAGTTGGTGGCTAAAAACCAACCGTTTATCTACTCGCACACAAAACGAAAGCCAGTGACCCTCGCATAAGCTTTCTCTTTCGACAATTCCTCTCCTGCTGTAGTGACACGGAGGCGATTTCCATAAGTATCTTTAAAGAGAAATGCACAGGCAGCCACACCAGTCCCGGAGCACGCTTCGACCTCGACATGCCCTCTGTGCCAAAAGAGCGAGCCATTTCCGCTTGAAATATCTGGATCAGTATCCGCTTCATTGAAAGACTTTGTCTGTAGAGGTTGCCAACCAGCAGACAATAGCCTCTTTCTTGCCCTGTGATAAGTTAACTCTGTTATTGCTGGAAGCTTCGCGTGCCTGTGTGGTCGACACGGCTTATCTTTCGCCAAGGCAATGCTAGTTGCAAACCCGCAAGGGAGAATTGCAAGCAAGATTCTTTTCATTTGTTTTTCTCCAAGAACGCGGTAGCCACCTAACTATTGCTTAAAATACAAGCGTCCGAAGTAGTAGATAACGGGCGCGTTGAAAAGCAAACTGTCGAGCCGGTCGAGCAGCCCGCCGTGACCGGGAAGAATCTGCGCCGTATCCTTCGCGCCCGCGCCACGTTTTAGTGCGCTTTCCGTCAAATCTCCGCACACGCCAAGCACGTTCATCAACGCCGCCAAGCCGAGCGCGACGCCTAAATTAAGTTCACGAAAGAACCAGAAATGCGCGAGCGTTGCCATCAATAAACTCGCCAGCATTCCGCCCGTTGCGCCTTCCCAAGTCTTTCCCGGACTAATTGTCGGCGCTAGTTTGTGCCGCCCCAAACTTTTGCCCGTGTAATACGCGCCCGTATCCGAACCCATGATGACGAGAAAGAAAAAGGATAAGAGATGCGCAGCGAGCGTGGCGCGAAACACTACGCGCACGGCCAGCAAATGCCCGCCGAGTAGCGCGACATAAAGCACGCCGAGCAACGTCGCGCCCACAGACGAAATCATTTTATCGAAGGGCGCGCCGCGCAGCATCGCTGCCACCAGCGCCGCGATCACCAGCAAAGGCAAAACGATTGTGAGTAGTTCCGGCGCGTTAAAGTAAAAAATCGTGAAGATGGCCGCCGCACCCGCGTAACCCACCACGATGTCCGGCTTCATCTCGCGCTTTCGTGCCAGAAACCAGAACTCGTACAACCCTAGCACCATTGCCGCTAGCGCCAGCGCGACAAACAACGGCGCAAGCGACTCAATCAAGATTGACGCGATGAGAACGGGCAGTGCAATTAAGGCAGTAGTGATACGAGACATATATCGGAAGCGCAGAAGTCAGGAGACAGTATTCAGAAGAAAAATAAAAAGCGCGAATGTGATTAACATAAAACTCAATCGTCAACGCTTCTTCATTCTGTCTCCTGACTTCTGACTCCTGAATACTGCTTTACATTCTCCTCATTTCGCGTTGGCGACAAGTTTCAAGCCTCCGAAGCGACGATCACGACGTTGAAAATCTGCGACGGCCTCTAATAAATGCACGCGACGAAAGTCCGGCCAGAGTGTTTCCGTCACATAGATTTCGCTGTACGCCGTTTGCCACAACAGAAAGTTTGAGATACGCATCTCGCCGCTGGTACGCACCAACAGATCGAGTTCCGGCAACTCGCGTGTGTAAAGCTCCGCCGCGATGCGTTCTTCGGTCAAGTCTTCGGGTGCTAAACTTTCTTCAAGCAGTTTTTGCATCGCAACGCGCGCGGCATCAACAATCTCCGTGCGCCCGCCGTAATTGAGCGCGACGCTTAAAATCATGCCGGTATTAGAGCGCGTTTGGTCGGTCGCTTTATCCAGTTCACGGCGCACGCTTGAATGCAGTTGATCCGTGCGCCCGATGGCTTGAAAGCGTATGTTCTGCCGGTGTATCTCATCTAGTTCGAGATGCAGATAACGCTTCAACATACGCATCAGCGCATCTACTTCGAGACGCGGACGCTTCCAGTTTTCCGTCGAAAAAGCGTAGAGCGTCAGCGCGCCCAAACCAAGTCGCGCGCCCGTATCAACCGCCGCGCGCACTGCTTCGACTCCGGCGCGATGGCCTGCGATACGTGGCTGCCCGCGCTGCGCCGCCCAGCGCCCGTTGCCGTCCATGATAATCGCTATATGGCGCGGTAAACGATCCCACGCGAGTCCCGCCAAAAGCAGTTCGTCGCGCGTTCCCTTTTCCAAGACTTCAGCAAAATCAGCGAGCATCTTTAAGAGAACGAAAATTTGAAAAGGAAAGCAGCGGCATGAGCAAAGACATTGGTTTAACTTTACCTGTTACTCTTTTACTTCAGACAAGCGCGAGCATTCTTACCGCTCATAAGCTGCGTGTCAATCATAATGCACTTTGACGAGCGTCAATCCGTGCGCCAGAGCCGTTGTGCCCGCAAGCTTGCGCTCACCGTTTATGATCGCCAGCTCAATCGTTTCAAAATCTATCTCACCACGCCCGACGCTTAACAGCGTGCCTGCAATCGAGCGCACCATGTAACGCAAAAATCCGTTTGCGCTAACGACTATTTCAATCAAACGTCCCTGCCCGCGCGCACTCCAACGTTCCGTTACGTCCAACGCCGTGATCGTTCGCACGCGCGTCACAACGTCCGACTGCGCGGCGGAAAAGGCCGTCCAATCATGCTCACCTAAAAACAATCTCGCCGCTTCCCCTATTCGTTCCACATCGAGTGCACGCGCTTCATGGAGCGCATATCGCGCATAAAATGGAGACATATACGACGCGTTGAAAATGCTGTAACGATAAGTTTTTCCGCGCGCCGAAAATCTGGCATGAAAATCGTCCGGCACAATTTCAACGTTCGTCACGCGCACATCACGCCCGATGTTGCCGTTAAGCGCCGCGCGCAATTTCAACGGTGCAATCTCACGTTCGATGTGCGCGTTTGCCACCTGCGCCAGCGCGTGAACGCCCGCGTCCGTGCGCCCCGCGCCGTGAATCTGCACCTCACGCTCGTCGATCAAAGACAGCGCGTTCATTAACTCGCCCTGCACTGTCCGCGCCGCCGCGCCGCGCTGCATTTGCCAGCCATGAAAATCCGTTCCGTCATATTGCAACGTCAGCCGATAATTCATAAGACAGTTTTCAGTTTTCAGTTTTCGGTTTTTAGTTAACAGCGGTTTGCTGACAACTGAAAACTACGAACTGAAAACTGTTTTACGGCTTCCGGGTTTCACAACTTCTACGCCGCGCGCGCACAGGGCGCAGGCTGTGGGCGTGACAGCGGGCACGTTCAGTGTCGCAAGCGCAACGCGCGGCACGCCCACGTCTGCGCGTCCCTGCGAACGGTCAATGATTGACGCAGCGCCGATGATGCGCCCGCCTGCCGCGCGCAAAGCTTCGATGGTTTCGCGCGTCGAGCCGCCCGTCGTAATCACATCTTCAACGACGAGCACGCTTTCGCCCGGACGAAAACTAAACCCGCGTCGCAAACTCATACGCCCGTCTTCGCGCTCCGTCCAGAGAAAGCGCGCGCCGAGTTGCCGCGCTACTTCGTAGCCGATGACGAGGCCGCCGATGGCAGGCGAAGCCACCGTCTGAATTCCCTGCCCCGCGAATTGGCTGGCGAGCGCGCGCCCGAAAGCTTCCGCCTCCGCAGTGTATTGCAGCACCAGCGCGCATTGCAGATACTGCGTGCTGTGCAGCCCGCTCGAAAGCAGGAAATGGCCTTCGAGCAGCGCGCCCGTGCGTTTGAATCTTTCAATTACTTCTTCGGCACGCAAATCTTTTCACCTACGCTTTTCTAACGCGCCATGCACGCGTTACAATATTTGAGCGATGCAATCCTTCCATAACCTCGTTTCCGATTCCGCGCTTGTGCAGGAAATTGTGGACTCCTTACGTGCTAGCGGCGGACGCGCACACGTGACAGAGATCGTTGATATAGTTCTCAAACTATCGGACGCGGATACGGAACTCGCGACACTCGTCTTGAGCGATTTAGTTAAAGACGACTTACGGTTGCGCATCAGCGATGACGCCATCGTCGAACTTACCTGCGACGACGCAGAGAGGCGCGACTTGCGCGAAGCGGATTTTGTCGTCGTTGATCTTGAAACAACGGGCGCGAAAACGCCGCCCTGCCGCGTCACGGAGATCGGCGCTTATCGCGTTAGTGGCGGACGCGTCGTCGCGGAATTTCAAACGCTCGTCAATCCAGAAACAATTATCCCGCCCTTTATCGTCGAACTCACGGGCATTACCAACTGGATGGTTAAGGATGCGCCGCGCTTCGGCGATATCGCTCCACACTGGCTCGAATTTGCGAGCGATGCAGTGCTCGTCGCGCACAATGCTTCGTTTGATGTGCGCTTTTTGAATCATGAAATAGGGCGCGTTTTTCCGGGTCGCCGGATGGCTAATCCGCATCTCTGCACGGTCAGATTGTCACGCTCGGTTGTGCCCGGTCTCAGTAATTATCGTTTGCAAACAGTCGCCGAACACTTTGATATTCAAATCCTGAATCGCCATCGCGCGGCGGGCGACGCGCTCGCAACTGCTGAAATCTTTATACACATGCTCGAACGATTCGACCAACATGGCGTGCGTGATCTCGCCACCGCACGCGAGTTTCGCCTTCATCGTCAATCAAGATAATTCTTCGTTTAGTCACACCTACTTTATATCGCCAAGTGCTTTGTATACCAAACACGACATCTGTGTCAATCCAAAAGCTTCGATGCGTTTAATATTTTGTTCGTGTCACTCAGGCATTCGCGCTCGCAGCTCGACGCCGCCATAGATTGCGCCCGATGAAGGCCACTAGCGCGAGTGCGGTGAGGCAGAGGCCGATGATCGGATAATACTGCGCGAGCACGTCCTTCGCTTGTTCGCCGTAATGAACTGCAAGATAGCCTTCGAGCAGAAAACGAAAAGCGCGCCCCGCCGCAATTGCCAACGCGAACCGCCAGATGTTGAAGCGAAATACACCCGCCGAAATGACGACCAGCTTAAAAGGAAAGGGCGGCGGCAAAATGCACGCGACGAGCATCGCCAGCACATCATAGCGGTCAATCAATTCTTTAACGCGCGCTTGTTTCTCGAGTGAAAAGCGCGCGAGCGCACGGCTTCCTGCGCGTTGCGAAATGTAGTACAGCATCACGCAGCCGATCACGGAACCGAGCGTCGCCGCCGCCGCATACAAAAGCATCCATTGCGGGCGCGCCGTCGAGAGCAGTATCATCACAGCGTCCGTCCCGCTCGGCAACGGAAGAAACATTGAGTCGAGCAACGCAATCGTGAACAAACCGAACGCGCCGTAAGCGAGCAGATACTGCGAAACAATGCCCAGCCCGTTTGCAATTTTATGCACCAGCCATTTCAATTTTGAGAATCAATCCTTTCATCTACGGGCAGCAAACATTAGCTCTGAGGCGTTTCCGGCGTATCCGTTTGAACCGGCTTAATTGTTTCACGCTTGCGCGTCGAGAATAAATATAGAATGAGCAGGAGAAGCGCGATGGCTGTCACAATGCTCATTATCGCCAGGCCGTAGTCTTTCAGAAAATGCAGCACACGTTCGCCGTAAAAGACCGCAAGCATGCCTTCTATGTAGTAACGCAAGGAACGCGCGATCATCACCGTGATGATAAAACGCCAGCGCGGATATTCGAGCGCGCCTGCGGTTGCGACAAAGATTTTGAAAGGCATCGGCGGCGGCAACAGCGCCGGAATAGCAATCGCCAGAAAACCGTAGCGCGCGTAAATACGCTCGACGCGTTCGATGTGCTCGCTGCGAAAACGCGCGCGCAAAACGGCCTGCCCGCCGCGCCGCATCAGCGTATAAAGCAAAAGGCATCCGATCACCGAACCGAGTGCGGCGAAAAACGGAAAATAAAAGACCGCGCCGAAATCTCTGTGGCAACGCATCACGACGAGGTAATCGTTGATTTCTGGAAGCGAGAGCAGCGAGGAATCAAGCGTACCGATGACAATCATCGCGGGCGCAGCCACATAAAGCGGCACGCCAATGATAAATTGCTGAAGCCACTGCGTGGCGACGCGTAACCAATCAAACATAAAACAAAAGCCTTTGACGAAGCATCACGCATTCCATTGTTCGTATGAACAGGCGCAGGGCAGCGCAGATTGTGCGATGCAAAGCTTTTGATGATAGAAGCAAGATCGCGCGGGTGTCAAAGAGTGTGCGCGTTCGGCGGGAACAAAAGTTGGGACAGAAGCTTACGATTGCAACAAATTTAAGTCGGCGCGTGCTTACTTGGCGGGAGCGAAAATGACCGGCGAGTCGTATGTCACGCCGAAGGTAACACCTGTGCGCGGGGTGTATCTGGTGAGTCCGGCGATGCCCGCGACATCAAAGCGTAGACCGCTTGCTTTGTACTGCACGCCGAAACGTCCTTCGGATTGCGATTCTGTGCCGAGCGGCCCGGTGCCCGGACGCGTATTCGCGCGCCCGTTGATTTCGCCTGCGAAGTTGAGTTGAGTGTTAAAGCGATAGATGCCTGCAAATCCATAAGTCAGCACATCGTTCTGCGTGAACAAAGCAGTCGGCGCAGTCAGGATTGCAATACCCATGTTGCCGAAGGTGTTAAGACGACCGTCCTGCCCGAACTTTTTGCCGAAGAGTATGGAGCCAAACGCGTTCGTTTGATTGACGCCGATCCCGCGTGCCTGATTCGAGTTCGGCAATTGCACGCCGAAGCGAAAGCCTAATGACGGCGAGCGCTTTGTTTCGTTCCTAATCTTGATTTTCGTCGAGAGTATAAAATCGCCGACATCATTCGTAGACGTGTCGTTCGGCGCGAGGTTGAGCGGAATCGGCGAAGTTTGTGTGCGCGAGTTAATGCTTAAATAATTCTGCGCGACGCCGTCGAGTTGCACTTCAACATTCGGCGAAAGGCCGACGTTAATGCCAATCACGCCGACGCGCGTTAAATCGCCTGTCAAACCCGACACGGGAAAGCGCGCGCGTTGCACAAAATCCACGCCCAATTCGAGCCGCACAGAACCCGGCGGAATAATGTCCACGTCTTCTGTCAATAGCGGACGCTGCTGCGCGCTCGCGCTGATGAAGCAGGCGAAGACGAAGAGCGCGACGAAGCAAACGCGTGCCGTCAACTTGCGAATAGGTGCGATCACGTTCGATTATTCCCTTTTGAAAGCGGCATCATGCGCAAAGTTTTGTGCTATCGAAGATGTTACTCTGCGGATCAAACGAACGCGCGGATTGTAACGGCTTGCATCGCGCCGCGTCAACGAAAGAAGCGTTCGGTGCTTACTTGCTTAGTTCGCTAATGACTTGGTAAGGTTATAGTTTGAGGTGGATATGAACGTACAATATGTCTTAAGCGAATACCTTGATCGAGCTTTAGCGCAAGCCGAGTATGACAAGTTGGAAGATGGCTCGTTCTCTGGACACATTCCATCTTGCATCGGCGTGATTGCCTTTGGCTCGACGCTCAAAGAATGCGAGAACGAGTTGCGCTCTACGCTCGAAGACTGGCTCTTGGTCGGGTTGAAGTTAGGGCATAAGCTGCCTATCGTGGACGGTATTGATTTGAACAAGGAACCAGAGTATGAGCCGTTGGAATCCGTGTAGGCGAAGCGAGTTTATACGTCGCCTGCGAAAGCTCGGATTCGAGGGAGTGTATTCTGGAACGAAGCATCAGTTTATGACCTACGAACAATATCGGCTGACGATTCCATCAAATGCGGAGTATTCAGTTCCGCAACTCAGAATGATGATCCGCGAGGTTGAGCAGATTCTTGGGCGGCAGATTTCTGCTGATGAATGGAACATGTTGCCTTAGCACGCCGTATCGAACAAGTCATTCCCGCCGACCGCAAGTTTAGACACACTAAAACTCCACCTCTGCGACCATCGGGCGATGATCTGAAGCCTCTGTTTCGATGACGCGAATGTTTCGGACGCGAAAGCCGCTTTCTTTCGCGTAGAACACATAATCTATGCGCTTCGCGGGCGTGCCCGCCGGATACGTGTTGCCCGCGTCGGGCGCGTCGGCAGTGCGTAGCGTCCACGCATCTGTAAAACGTGTGAGCATCAAACGGTACGCGCTGTCATTCGGTTCGGCGTTGAAATCACCGACGACGATGAGCGGCACATTGTCCGGCTTCAAAGCATCCAACAACTGTTTTGTTTCAAATTCCCTGCCGTCTTCGTGCTGATAATCAAGATGCGTCGTGACGAACGCAAGCCGCCGTCCATTAACATTTGCTTCGATGCGTAGAAAGCCGCGCCGCTCGCGTTCCCGCGTGTTGGCATAACGGCGATGATCCAAGGATAGAATCGTGTGACGCGAAAGCACTGCGACGCCGTACTGCCCGCCCTGATAACTTAAATTGTACGCGAAGGCATACTCCATATTCGTTAAACGCGCAAGTTCCGCAATCTGGTCAACGCCTTTTGTGCGCGCAACGCCTCTGTCAACTTCCTGCAAGCCGACGAAATCCGGGCGCTCGCGTTTAATGACTTCCGCGATGCGCACGAGGTCTAACTTTTTGTCCATGCCGACGCCGACATGTATGTTATACGTCATCACGCGCACAACTTTTTTCGCCGTCGCCGCATTGCGCAAAGGTGTGCGCCGTCCGACTGCGACGCCGAACATCGAAGCCGTCACCAGCAACAGCAGCGCGCCGCACAGCATTGGAATGACGAAGCGCCGCATCCTGATTGACGCTAAAATCGTCGTTAAAAATGCGCGCACACTTACACCTTAATGAAAATCTTTTTGCGATATAACAACGTCATCAAGCCGAGCCACATCAGCACGTAGGTGAGCGCAAAAAGAAGCGAAGCGTTGATCGGCGTTGCCCAACTTGCGAAGAGATGCTCGTAGATAAAAGTTTTTAATGTGCCGGGTTTGCCGTTCATTCTTGGCAAGCGCCACAGATTCATCATGCGCGCCAACAGCGCCGAGCCGACGAAAAGCGCCAGCGCGTTAACGCCGAAGATGACAAACGGCTTTGTCCAGCGGCGATAGTTCTTAATCTCAATCAGCCAGTAACAAAGCGCGAGGAGTTGCAGCGCCATGCCTGCCGTGAACAGCACGTATGAACTTGTCCACAAAGGCTTATTGATTGGGAACCAACTATTCCATATCCAACCCGCGACGACGCACGCCACGCCCGCGACGAACATTCCCGCGACTTTTTCAAGCGATGTGCGTTGTGTGCGCAAATAACTTCCTGTGAGAATACCAATGAGCGTCGTCACAATTGCCGGAATCGTGCTCAAGATGCCTTCGGGATCGTACGCCTTCGTGTACAGGTGACCGTAGAGTAAGCTGCGGTCAACGTAGGCTGCGAGATTTCCTTCCTTGCTCAAATCATCGACACCATAACCGGGCACGGGCGTCAAAGTCATCAGTAACCAGTAAAAGATGAGCAGCGCGGCGGCAATGATCGCTTGCGTGCGCCAGGTTGTTTTCAGAAAGATGAGCGACGCAAAGAGATAACAGACGGCGATGCGTTGCAGCACACCGGGAATGCGTATCACCGAGATATCATATATGCGCAACACGCCCTGCGGGTTGTAATAAGGAAAGCCGTGAATCAAGAGTCCTAAGCCAAAGATGATGAGCGCGCGTTTAATGATGCCCTTTAGCAGAGCCTGTTTGCCCTTGCCGCTTTCGACGCGGCGCGCGAAAGAGAGAGTGATCGAGACGCCGACGATAAAGAGAAAAAACGGAAAAATAAAATCGGTTGGCGTCCAGCCATGCCACTCCGCGTGTTCGAGCGGCCAATAAACAGGCACTCCGCCCGGATTGTTGACGAGGATCATGCCCGCAATCGTCAACCCGCGAAACACGTCGAGCGAAAGTAGTCGCCCAGTGTCGCCCGCAGGCCGTTCATCCAACACTGCGCTCAATGTGCTTTCCTCCTCATCTTCAAATCGCAGCCGCCTCTCTTCACAAAAGATGATTTTAGATTTTCGCCGCCGCAACTCGTTCCAAAGAATTGCGATCCCAGTGTGCGAGTCTCGCGCCCGCCTCGTATGTGCTTTGCAGAAATTCCATTAACGCTGTTTCCGGTGAAGCAGCGCGACGCACAGACGCATATTTCAGGACAAACTCTTTCATGTCCGAACTGTAAAACGCATCGGGCGGACGAATCTTTTCTTCGCTCAGCCCTGCGGGTTCCGGCGCTGTGTAAGAATAAAAGGCGGGTTCGGGTATCGCGCCGCCGCCCGGCCAGAAGCCGTGACTGATTGCTTCATGCGAGTAAGCTTCGCGCGTGATCGTATCAACTCCTTCACGCAACGGCGCACGCCTGCCGGAAAAGCGCGTCACAGCAAGATCAAAGCTGCCCCAGAAAAAATGCACGGGGCTAACTTTCCCGATGAAGCGTGCGCGAAATTCTTGCAGAACTCTGTCCGCCTGCACCAGTATGCGCCAGAAGCGATTCGCATACTCGGCGTCATACGAAGCATGTTTGTGATCCTGCTCGAATGGAACAGGATTTTCCACTTCGACGGGCGTCGTCCAGATTTTCACTTCGAGGCCGAGACTGCGCAACGCCTGCATCACTTCTTCGTAAAAATCTGCAACGGAACGCGGGGCGAGGGCGAGAGATTTTTCCGCGCCGTCGCTACATTTGATGATGAGTTGATGGTCAATGAAGTCGAAATCTATTTCGAAGGTTCTGTCATCGTAAGGCATCGCGGAGGTAGTCAACCCGCGCGACGTAACGTAAAGCGGCACGTTCCACCAGTGATTGACGAGCGGCGTTTGCGCGAGCCGGATTTTACCGACAACCTGCGTCCACATGTGCAGCGTGTCTTTTGTGTCCTGCCATTCTTCCAGAGGCAAGTCAGGCCAAACTTCACTATTTCCAGTTATGATCTTTGAGTTGGAATGGGTCATCATTATCTCCGCTTTAACAAAAATTTCTGGCGGCGAGGAACAAATCACGAATGCAACATGCGCGTAAAATGGCTCATAGGAAAACGAGTCAAGAGAAATGTTCGAGCCTGTGACGCGCTTTGATGATCTGTCGCTCGATGCGTCCGGCCATTGAAGCGAGCGCGTCGCGTCCCTGCGCTCCGTCTTCATCAACGCGCAATTTGAGTTGATACAAACTGTCTCCCTTGATTCGCTTGATGCCGAATTCAAGTGTGCGCAACTCTTCTTTGAGCGTCAGTAGACAGCCCGCGAGGTCTTCTTCATCGTCTTGTGTGATGCCGCTTGCGCAGTATGATTGCAGTTGCTCGTCGCCGAGCAGCGTGTGCAAACTTTCAACATCGCCTTCGCTGTATGCGCGGCTCGCTTCGGCCATGATCGTGTGGCGACGCTGCGCTTCCTTTTCGTTGACAGCGTGATCCGGGTGAAAAACTTTGGCGACAGACCAGAACAGCTTGCGCAAAGCGGTCTTGACCGGAAGCGTCGCCGACAAATGGGCTTCGTCAAAAGCATCGGCACACTCATCATCTCCTTCCGCTGTTTCTTCAATGCCGAAAAGACGCGCTTCCGCTTCTTTGATGGCCTGCTCGATCAATGCTAATTCCGCCAGACGACTGCCGACGATTTGCGTGTAGCGCGCTTTGAATTCTCGAAACTCTTCCTGCAAGGAAACAAGCTCACGACGGCGCTCTGCGCGAATCGTTTCCAGCCGCGCAATCTCATCGCCTAGATCGAGCGGGCGGTTTCCTGTTTCAGATAAGCGTAGGCTCAGACTCTGCATATTATTTGACAAGCATACAATGCCGCTCTAAGGGGCGTAAATGCCGCAGCGATTCTTTACCATTCTTTTCCGTCGCGCCAGTGATGAGAAAGCGCGCGGACGAAAGCGTTTCACACCGACGCTTCTGCATTGCTATGATGGACTCAACAGTAAAGAAATGTTTTAAGGGGTGATTATGCGTAAAGGTTTGTTTTCATTGCTCATCAGTGGATTGCTGGGCGCGACGGTTTCCGCTCACGAACAAAAAGCGGAAATCTTGAATCGTACTATCAAAGTCGGCGGCAATTCTTATGCTTATCAAGTCTACGTTCCCGCCGCATTACAAGGAAAGCAGAACTTGCCTGTCATTCTTTTTCTGCACGGTATTAACCAGAGAGGCGAAGACGGATTTGTGCCGACGAAGGGCGCGAGCGGCGCGTTGGTGAAGCACTATCTTGAACAAGTCCCAGCCATTGTGCTGTTGCCGCAGTGTCGCAAAGGAAGCTACTGGACAGACCCTGAAATGGACAAGATGGTGATGCGGGAACTAGATCAAACAACAACGGAGTTCGACGCAGACGCACAGCGTTTGTATCTGACGGGAGTTTCGATGGGCGGCTACGGCGTGTGGCATCTGGCGTCACAGCATACGGGCAAGTTCGCCGCGCTCATTTCAATTTGCGGCGGTAGTCCGTTACAAGGCAAAGACCGCTTTGCGCCGATTGCTCAAAAAGTAAAACAGACGCCCGCGTGGGTCTTTCACGGCGCGGATGACGCAGTCGTGCCGGTCAGCGAATCGCGTCAAATGGTTCAAGCACTAAAAGCAAGTGGCGGCAATGTTCGTTACAGCGAATACGCGGGCGTCGGGCACAACGTCTGGACAAAGGCAATAGCCGAACCGCAACTGCTGTCATGGCTGCTCGCGCAACGCCTTGAGATAGGTTCCAGACAAAGGTGAATTGAAGGTATGCCGCATAAAGACGTAGAGAAAAGACGCGAGTACCAACGTGAGTATATGAGAAGTTGGTATCAGGAGAACAAAGCGAAGCACATTTCTTATGTGCGGAACAGAGACAGAAAGATAGAAGAGTGGTTAAAGCAATACAAACTTACTTTGAGGTGTGAAACGTGCGAAGAAAATCATCCGGCATGTCTGGAGTTTCACCATGTCAATCCTCAGGAGAAGAAGTTTACAATCGGCAGACAGGAAAGACGTGTAAGTTTGAAATCGCTTCAAGATGAAATCGCCAAATGTCGCATCTTGTGTGCGAATTGCCACCGCAAAGAACATTCTCGCCAGCGAGAGAGCAAAAGAAAAGCCGCCCAACTCGGCGAAAAGGACGGCGATGCTCTGTAATAATAAGATGCTGTCCTTTTGCGCGTTTGGATATTTGGTAGCGGGGGCGTGGCTCGAACACGCGACCTTGAGGTTATGAATCTCACGCTCTAACCGGCTGAGCTACCCCGCCATAAGGGAAACAGTTATTATAAAGGCCATTGATAAAAGGTCAAGTTTCGGTCTGCGAACCCACTTCGCAGGCATCCGGTTTACGCATGAAGTAACCGGACACACATCTTTTCAGAGATAATTTCCGTCGAAAGGTTTTCCAACAATGCCCGATCTTATTCACCGCCCGCGACGCTTACGACGCACTGAATCTTTGCGCGCTTTTGTACGCGAAGCGAGGCTCGCGCGCGAAGATTTAGTGCTTCCGCTTTTCGCTTGCACAGGGAGCGGCGTGCGCCGCGAAGTCGCATCAATGCCCGGCGTTTACAATTTGTCAATTGATGAAATTGCACGCGAAGCCTCAAGTGCTTATGAACAAGGCATACGCGGCGTGATACTTTTCGGTCTGCCCGATGCCAAAGACGAAACGGCGACAGGAGCTTACGCCGAAGACGGCATCGTGCAACAAGCTGTGCGCGTTCTTCGCCGCCAGATGCCCGACCTCGTCGTCATCGCAGACACATGTCTTTGCGAATACACATCGCACGGTCACTGCGGCGTCGTCCGTGATGGCGAAGTTCTAAACGACGAATCTTTGGAACTGCTCGCGCGCACAGCCGTCAGTCAGGCCGCCGCCGGAGCAGACATCGTAGCGCCCTCCGCGATGATGGACGGGCAAGTCGGCGCGATCCGCGAAGCGCTCGACGGGGCTGGCTTTGAGCACATTGCGATTATGTCTTACGCGGTAAAATATGCTTCGGCCTTTTACGGCCCGTTCCGCGATGCTGCCGCTTCCGCTCCTTCCTTCGGTGATCGTCGCGCATACCAGATGGACGCCGCCAACGCACGCGAAGCAATGCGCGAAGCCGAACTGGATTATGCGGAAGGCGCGGACATGCTGATGGTTAAGCCCGCGACGACTTATCTGGACATTCTGCGGGCAGTGCGCGACCGCTTTGATCTGCCGCTCGCTGCTTATCACGTCTCCGGCGAATACGCGATGATTAAAGCCGCCGCGCAAAAGGGCTGGATAGACGAACAGCGCGTGATGATGGAAACCCTGACCGGCATCAAACGCGCCGGAGCCGACATCATCATCACCTACTACGCACGCGAAGCCGCACGCGCTCTTGCAAGTAAAGATCGTTAAGCCAGAGTAAACGTCAACATCCCAGCTTAAAGCTAATTTCGCTGTAAGCTTGATCGTCGGCTAACAAAGAGTCATTTATGAAACGTCTATTGACAATCTTTGCGTTGGCAGTCGCAACTTCATGTGTCGCCTTTGGTCAAACAGATTCCAAGAAGCAAGATGAACGACAACTAATTAAGCTAGGGCGGGAATTAGCGAACACTCTCACGCGTGGTGACGTTACGCCGCTTAGAAAGATTATCGCTGCCGACTTTAAGTTAGCAAGCAATTCAGATTTGTGCCGAACAAAAGCACAATGCGTCGCGGCAATCGAATCAGGAGAGTGGTTTTTTGAATCCATTACACTTGACGATCTGCAAGTCGAGCTTCATGACAATATGGCGGCTATGACCGGACGTTGGACGGCGAAAGGCAAACATAATGGCATTGATCTTGACAAAAACCGAAGAGAACACAAGGCAGAGCAGGTTAAGGAAAAATGGTTGGACGTTGAAAAACTTCTACGTCGGCGTGCTGATTTAGTGCCGGAGTTATATGAGGCAGCGAAAGCCGCCGGAGTGGTTGAGAATGAAATATTCGGAGCACTTGCTATCGGCCGTTCCCATTTATTGAACGCAATCTTTGCTGTGCCGCCAATTGTGGACGGTGACAAATCCGCAGGGCAGAAACAGGCTATTGATGAAGCAGACAAAGAGTTTGCGACAGCATTAAAAAGATTCTTGACAGTAGCGGACAGCTATTCTCAATTGCTTTTATCGAAAGATTTTCAACGTCTCGAAGATGAAATAGCTGGCACAGAGAACCGCCTCGCTGTGGCTCGCGGCGATTACGACGAGGCCGTTAAAGATTACAACGTATCGGACAACACGCTTAGCGAGCCATTTACCGCAGTATGGATCAAGCGGTCAGGACGCTGGCAGATTTTAGGCGATCAACCGCCTAGTCTTATTCCGTGATATTTCTTAACCTTAAATTTAACGAACTTCATTTTTCCTCAACTTCAATCGGCGCAGCATCGTGCGTGTCATATCCTTCTGGATAACCTGAAATGTTCAGTCCGAACGGTTGGTCTGCGTTCACTTCGATGGCGAAGCGAATTGAAAGCGGCCTGCCGAGCGCGGCCTGCGTGCGCGGGAGAAGCGACGTGACGCGCCATTGCTGTGTGAGCGGATGCTTCGTGTCTTCGATGTTAACGAGACGTGAGCCGCAGTTCGTGCCGTTGATGAAAAGTGTAACGCGCGTTGAAAGGATTCGGCCTGCAGCGTCGTGTGGCGGCACGGGTTGCAAATGCGCGCGGACGATGAGTTCTCTGACGGCGCGCAGTCCGTCGCGCGCGGGCACAAGGTATTCAAAAAAGCCTGTGCCTGTGCCCCAGATGTAACCGTCGCCACCACCGAGTTTCTCAAAACGCGCGCCAGTCGCAGACTGCGGGTTGAAGCGGTAAAGAATTGTTTTGCCCGCGTCCCGCACAAACATCGTGGGTTGCGTCGCCGGATCATCCGCTGTGCGCGTAAAAGCGAATTGGCGCGGAATCAAATGACGCCCCGCGTAGAGCAGTTGCGCTACAGGCTCAACGCTTCCCTGCGCGCTAAGATTTTCGGCAGCCTGTTTAATCTCGCGGAGCACTGCTTCGTCGCGCGCAGTTGTATAAGTCACGCCGTAGCCGCGCGACGGATCGGGCGTTAGTATCCAGAACATCGCGCCGCTTACGCAATCGCGCGCTGCCGTTGCAAGATAAGTCCTATACCACTCGCTTTGCGAAAAGCCTTTGTAGCCTTCGGGAGCCATGCCGAACTCGCCTAGAACAAGCGGCTTATTGATGGAGAACGCGGCGGCGGCGCGATTATCAATAAAGCTTTGCAGCGCGGCGGGCGAATCAACGTTCGTGTCCAAATCATCGCGCGGATAATTGTGCGCGTCGCAATAATCAATCGTCGGCAAATTGTGATCCGCAAGCCATGCGCGTCGCTCAAAGGCAGTGCGATAGCCCCACGTTCCGGGCGTGACGAGATGATCCGGGTCAAGCGATTTAATGTAGGCGCTCATCTCCGCAATCCACGCGCGTCGTTCATCGAAGCGTGTGGTCGAGCACTGCGCTTCGTTCATCAATTCGTAGCCGAGAATCGTCGGATCGTCGCGGTATAAAATTCCTGTGACGGAATTGCGGCGCGAAACAATGCGCGAGACGTGATCACGGTAAAGACGGCGCGTTTCGTTGTTGGTGTAAAAGGCTAGGGCGCGTTCAGTGTTGATACCGTAAGGCGCGCTCCTGTCCGCCGCGTCGTCAATGCCCGCCCACTTGAGATACTGCGTGATGCCGCCCGTGTCGCGCCACCAATTAGCCAGACAAAGCTGCACGCGTAGATGATTGCGCGCAGCTTCTGCGAGCACCTGATCCAGATGCTTAAATGCTTCTTCGTTCCACTCGTTTGGCGCAAAGCGAAACGGATGCGTGTGCGGCCAATCAGAGGCGTCCGTGCCGACTGAATTGATGTCCGACGCGCCGCCTTCGCCCGAAGCCCATACGCGCACCACGCGCGCGCCGTCAGCGGCAGCCTGCCGCAAAGTCTCAGGCATTCGCGCGCGGTCTTCATCCCTGTACATCACCGCGACGTTTGCGCCAACGAAGCGAAATGCGCCACCGTCAACGACAAATTCCCTGCCGCGCACAGAGACAAAGCCGCGCCTGCTCCGGCGACTCGCGTTTCCATTTTCGCTCTGCGCTCCAAAGAAAATCGCCGCGCACGCAACAAGAGCGAACGCGGCAATTAAACTGATTTTCTTTCCCATCAGAATTTCAAAGAAACTCGCGCGATAACGTGTGAACGCGAAACCAGCGTCTTCGTTTCAGCGCGAATCAGTGAGCCTGACAAACCCTATGATCGCGCAGACAGTGGCGAGAACGACGAACAGATTAAAGAATGACAGTAGGCCAAACGCCAGATTCGAGTCGTTCTGCGTCAGCGCCAGACCCGCCACAAGCCACTGCGCGTGATAAATGAGCAGGCACACAAAAGCAATAGCGAACCAGCGCGTCGAAGCACCGTAGGCGCGTGCTCTGGAAAAGCCGAGCACAGCCGCGATTAATGATCCGAGCGCGCCCGCAATCAACAGCACGGCGAGCGGCACGATCATGTAAGCGGGCGGCGCATAGACTTGCCCCAGTGCTGCTGTAGCGGGCAAAGCAATAAGCATCAACGATTTCTCCCGTGAACTGTTTGCAGAACTTTTGTGTTGTTAAGCAGAATGATGGTTGTTCCCACGCGAAACACACAACAACCTACGCGCAGCAACCCGAAGCGATTAACTTATAAGTTGCACACAATTCACGGCACGGTTTGCTGCCCGCCTACCCAGCGGCGCGGCGAACTTCAATCGTGGTGCGCCGTTTAAGATGTAATGTGAATCTCTTCTTCTTTGTTGACACGGCGCACGAAAAAGATCAACGCGCACGCGCAGGCAATCACCGCCGCGGCAATCGCCATCCAAAGATGATTCGTGTTGCCTTCCCTCCCCGGCGAATAACCGAAAAGGAAAAACTCATAAACAGCGAAGGCGGCTGCCGCAATCGCAATCACCAAAGACAAAGGGCCAATTATGCTATTCATGTTGCACCTCCGGCGTTTATTCTAAGTTGAGAAATAATAGCGGTGATAAAGCCTTTGAACGTGTTGCTTTGAAACTTTAAGTAGAGAACCTTCGGGCGCGTCGCCTCTCAAAACAACAACCCCTCGCGCATCGTATGTCTCTTATGTTACATCCACGCAGCAGCGTAACGCAAGAGCATTTTCAGAACCAATCCGGCAACGCCAGAATCCTGACCGAAGAATTCTCGACTAAAGAATTAGCCGCTGATTTCCGGCGCGCCGCGTAATGCGTTCGCCATCGAAGTATTCAAGCAGCGGAATCGCGTATTTGCGCGACGTGCCCGCGAGTTCCTTAAAAGCCGCGACATCTATCAGGCGTTCAGTATTAGAGTGCGAAGCATAATCGCGAAGCTTTTCAACGAGTTTGTTGAGCGCGTCACGATGTACAAAAAATTCATCGGAGATGCGCGCCAATTGATTGTTATCAATGAGCAGTTGCAGAATTTTGCGATTATGCGTGCGCGTGTTTTTTCCGGCAGCAACGCGTGCCAACGCTTCATCGAAGGCGGGAGGCTCAAGTGCCGCTTCAATGTACACTTGTTCGAGACGCCGCAAAAGTTCTGTATCCGCCGCCGACAAAGAAAACTCGTGTGCAGCGTGGCGCACGAAATCTTTTTCAGAGACGACTGCGTTCTCTTTTTCGAGATAGGCAAGGACGGCGCGAAAAATTTCCGGCGCGGCACGGTTGAAACGACGCTCGCGCAAAGTTTCGCGTGCCAGCCCGCGTGCTAATGGCTCACGTTGGTGAAAGATTGTCAATTCTTCGAGTGCCGCGTCCGCCAGACTCTTAAAACTTTTGCGTCCAATATAAACTCCGTCCGCGTCAATCACTACGCCGCGTTCTTGCGCCAAGCGCGCAACGCTTAGTAGCACTTCATCACGCCAGCCTGTGCGAGCGTTAATGTCCGCACGCCGCAAACCACGTTCGCCCGACGATTCGACAAAGAAAGCAAACTGCGCGGCATGATCGGCCTGCGTCAATTCACTTAGGGCAGCGCGCGCGGCCAAGGCTTCGCGCCCGCGATGTTTGATGGGAAAAGCGTCTAGCACGCGTCCGCCCGCGATGGTGCGCGAAGGCGAATACGAGCGCAGTATAAAACGATCACCGGGTACGGCGACGAGCGGCGATTCAAGGCGCAGTTGCGCGAAACCTGTTCCGCCCGCGTTGATCTCGCCCGCGTCTTCAAGCACGCGCACGCGCGCCAGAATCTCCGCCGCGCCGTGATGCACACGCACACGCGCGCGTGTGCGCAAAGCACGCGTCGCGTTCGCCAGCACGCTTAACTCGACATCGAGCATTTGTGTGGGCTGCAAACGTCCGGCGGGCGCAAGCACCATTCCGCGCTCGACCTCTGTTTTTTCAACGCCACCCAAATTCACAGCCGTGCGCTGGCCTGCCACAGCACGTTCGACAGCGTGTCCATGAACCTGTAACCCGCGCACACGCACACGCATCTCAATTGGCAACAGTTCCAACTCATCGCCCGCGTTAATCTCTCCGCTGATAAGCGTACCCGTAACGACTGCGCCGAAGCCACGCATCGTAAAGGCGCGATCCACAGGAAGCCGCGTGACGGTATCAGACGAGCGCGCGGGCATACTTATTGCCACTTCGCGCAAGGTTTGCTTCAACTCATCGAGACCTGCGCCCGCCCGCGCGCTGACCCGAATAATTGGCGCGGCTTCGAGAAACGAATTCTTCACCAACTCTTTCGCTTCGGCTTCGACAAGCTCAAGCAACTCGCCGTCAACCGCGTCCGTTTTGGTAATCACGATCAGGCCGCGCGTGATGCCGAGCAGACGCGTAATCTCGAAATGCTCGCGTGTTTGCGGCATTACGCCTTCGTCTGCGGCGATCACAAGCGCCACCGCGTCAATGCCATGCGCGCCCGCCAGCATATTTTTGACGAAACGTTCGTGACCCGGCACGTCCACGAAACCGATGCGCGCTTCACCCAGATCAAGCTCCGCAAAGCCCAGGTCAATCGTAATTCCGCGCCGCTTTTCTTCCGGCAAACGATCTGCGTCAATGCCCGTCAACGCACGCACAAGCGTCGTTTTGCCATGATCGATGTGTCCGGCGGTGCCGACAATAATAGAGCGCACTGAAGTTAATTTACCATTTCAAAATCGATGAGCTGCGTCGCCGTGCGATACTTCTCTTTGGCGAGCGTGTCTGAGAATTTACGTGGCGCAATTGATGTATGAGCGAAAGAGCGCGGCGGCATCGCGCGAGCATTTCGCACTGTGTCATGTGCTGGCTTTTCAGACTTTAATATGCGATGCTTTCGGCGCTCAAAAAACCTTTATCAAAACGGAGTCATCATGCCAGAGACAGCCAAAAAAGGCGATACTGTGAGCGTGCATTACACAGGACGCCTCGAAGACGGAGAGGTTTTCGATTCATCCGAGGGCGGCGAACCGCTTGAATTCGAGGTCGGCGCGGGCGACGTAATTGCTGGCTTTGACGAAGCGGTGCGCGGCATGAGCATCGGCGACAAAAGAACAATCGAGATCGAGCCGGACGACGCCTACGGCCAGCGCATAGACACGCTTGTGCAATCTGTGGGGCGCGCCAGCATGAACCTGGACGCAGAGCCGCAAGTCGGCATGAATCTCATCATGCAACTGCCCGACAACAATCAAATCCCTGTGGCGATCACAGAGGTGACAAACGATCAAATCACACTCGACGCCAACCACCCGCTCGCCGGTCACAAATTGACTTTCGATGTCGAACTCGTCGAGATAAAGAAGTGACAGAATAGTTTTGAGTTTACAGTTTTGAGTTTTCAGCCTACAGCAAAGACCTGCCTCTTCCTGCTGAAAACTGTAAACTCAAAACTGAAAACTGTACTTTAGTCTTCGTCTTCCGGCACGACACCAAAATAACGCATCCATTCCGGCAAATTCTCGTTCGTCACAGCCTCGCCTGCGTTCGCTGAAGAGCTTTGCGCATCGCTCTTCTCTGTCGCTTTATCCATGCGCAAACGAAACTCTTTAGCCTGCATGACCTTTGCGCCGCACCGACGCACATATTCGGCGAGGGCGCGGTCACTTGTTACGACAATCAACGTGCGGCGCTCGCCGGATGCTTCCACCATCGCTTTGATTCGCTCGTCGGCGTTTGAATTGCGCGCCGCATAAAAGACGCGCACTGCGGCTTTGTAACTCGCTCCATCAGCAAAATATTGAAGCGGCGCGCCATCGAATACTACCAATACACGCGCATGTTTCGCCTTCGCAAACTCCGCTAACTCATCCAACAATTTGCGCCGCGCGCCAGTGCGATCTTCGCGCTGCCCGACGCCCCGCGCCATCATATTGTTGCCATCAATCAGGTAAGGCATAAAGATAGAAGCCAGTGGTCGGTAGTTAGTGGACAGAAGTCAGAATGAAAACGGGTGACGATGCTCACGTCCTGCAAATCGAGTTCAAGCTAATTGACTGCAACGCTCTTGCTTTTATTCTGTCTCCTGACTCCTGACTACTTTCTTCCTTCACATCACGCTTTGCCCGTAGTCGCAGTATTCGATGATGGGGCAGCGTTCGCAAAGGGGGTCGCGCGGGCGGCAGAGCGTGCGCCCGTGTCGAACAAGGTTAACGTGAAGCGAATAGAATTTTCCGCGCGGCACAAGGTTGTCCATGATCTGATGCGCGCGTGCGTCCGTGCATTTTTGCGGTATCAGTCCGACGCGCCGCAGTATGCGAAAGATATGCGTGTCGAGCGGAAACACGTCTTTGCGGCAAGCGAAAAGAAGCGTGCAGGCAATTGTTTTTGGGCCTATGCCGCGAAATTGCGAGAGATACGTGGCGGCTTCCTGAGCGTCAAAGTCGTGCAGAAAACTTAGATCGAGCGTGCCGTGTTCGTCTTTGATTTGCCGTAGCACGTCTTTGATGACGAGAGCTCTTTGATTCGCCAACCCGCCCGCGCGAATGGTGTCCGCGATGGTTTCGGTGCGCGCACGCAAGACTTTGTCCCATGTCGGAAAACGTATTTTGAGCGCCGCGAACGTGCGTTGGCTGTTCGTGTCGGATGTCGCCTGCGAAAGAATAATGCTGATAAGCATGTCGAGCGGGTCGGACGGGCGCGCGTTCTGTGGCACGCCGTAAGCTCGCTCCAGATTTTGAATAATATAACGGAGCGGTTTTTCGTCCGCGTGATTTTCGCTTGATACTTTGGCTAGGCTAGGCGTTGATGACGCGCTCATAAAATTCTATGTACTGCGGAATAACAAGATCAGTATTGTAACGTGCGAGAGCTTGCCTGCGCGCTTGCGTTCCCATCTCACGCCGTAAATCTTTATCGGAAAGCAAACGCGCTGCATCTTCGCTCATCTTTTCAAGATCACCAACTGCGCTTAAAAATCCCGTTTCGCCATCTGATACAACTTCCGGCACGCCGCCGACACCGGACGCAACAACAGGCACTTCGCACGCCAGCGCTTCGAGCGCCGCGAGACCGAAGGATTCCTGCTCCGAAGGCAACAACAGCACATCTGCCGCCGAAAGATAATCAACGATGCGCGCTTGCTTGCCGACAAAAGAACAATAATCGTGGACGCCGAGACATCGGGCGCGATGTTCCGCGAGCGCGCGTTCGCTGCCGTCGCCGACCATCACAAGACGTGTCTTGATGTTTCGCCGGAGTACGCGCGCGAGAATTTCCACGCAGTCAACGGGACGCTTGACGGGACGAAAATTCGAGACGTGTACGAGCAGCGGTTCATCGTCGGGCGCAAGTTCTGCGCGGAGTTCCGGCACGGGCAGACGCTTGTATTCCGAAGCCGAAATAAAGTTCGGGATCACGGCGATGTTATCGAATTGAAAAGTTTCGTTCGTTGCTTCCTTCAAATAATTCGAGATCGCCGTCACGCCGTTTGATTGCACAAGGCCGTAACGCGTGATCGGTAGATAAGAACGATCCGCACCGACGAGCGTAATGTCCGTGCCGTGCAACGTTGTGATGACAGGCAGGCGGCGGTTGGGCAGCAAAGATTCTCTGGCGAGAATGGCGCTGATCGAATGCGGAATCGCGTAGTGAACGTGCAGTAGATCGAGGTTTTCGTTTTCGGCGACTTTCGCCATTGTCGTCGCCAGTGCCAGCGTGTAAGGTTGATGCTCAAACAAAGGATACAACATCATCTCGACTTCGTGAAATCGCACGCGTTCGTTTAGTTCCGTCAGGCGCGTCGGAAGCGCCGACGAAATGAAATGCACCGTGTGGCCGCGCGCCGCAAGCTCTTTGCCAAGCTCCGAGCCAACGATGCCGCTGCCGCCGTAAGTCGGATAAACGGTTATTCCGATGTTCATAAGGTAGATGTCAGATGCCGGATTTAATGGGAGTGGGCGAGCGTGTACTCGAAGTCGTACGAGTGCTTTCCGTCGGCGATGTTAATTGTCATTTTGCCAGCGAGACCAGCGAGTTGGCCGGTGCCGGAATCAGGCACGACGGTGACAGAGAGTTGCGCGGCGCCGCGCGTCAGGGTGCCGCTGTGCTGTAATGCGAAAGTGCCGCTATGACCATGCAGCGTTCCGCTAACCCGCTCCATTGCGACGTAACCGGCAGAGCCTTTGATGTCCGTGCTCGCGGCCAGCATCTGCCCTTTGCTGGTAGCTTCGAGATCGTCGTGAAACTGCTTGTCGATTGACATCCTGTTCACAGTTGGGTCTCCCACTTTGTCGTCCACTTGGGGATTCAACTTCACCTCAAACGTTCCGCTTGCGTGTTTCGTCACGACCGTCTCCTTTTGTTTTGTATTTGGAATTGGCGAACGAGTTTGTGTGTCCGCTAAGAAGCCAAAGCTAAGGAATAGACAGAGACCTACCATGACACAAGCCCCAATGCGAAATTGGTTTTTCATACTTGCTCCGTGCATTACGCTTAACCGATTAACCAGAAATATGTGCAGACAACAAGAGGCAGGCGTCCCTCGCAAACGCCTGCCTCTAGTCCTCAACTTGATCTCACCTGTAAAGGGGGAATCAAGCGAGGCGATGAATATACGCCGGTCTGTCCTTTTTCGCAAGTCCCCGTGCGACTTTTTATCAGACTGGCGATTTCCTTAGAAAAAGCGAATAAAACATCGCCCTTTATTTCTTCTGCAACGAAGCGCAAAGCGTCGAAGCAATCAATACACAGGATTATTTCGTTTTGCGCGCCGCCGTTGCTTCGCGTATGAACGCCATCGCTTCGTCGCCGTATGGCTTTTTGAAAGTGGCAGGCCAGTTGGCTTGATCTGCGTAGAGATTTTTGAGGTTCTCCGCGATGGCCGGATTGCCGCCCGTGAATTCCTCGATCAACGCAGACCAGCGTATTGCGAGTGCTTGCGCTGTCTCGCTGGCAGGGTCTTTATTCTCGCCGATTGCCGCCTCCACTTCTTTGATGAGCACAGCCCATTCGCGTGACACTCTCTCCTGCAACTCCGGCGACCAGCGTTTGCCGAGTTCCGCGAGTTGCTCTTTTGTATAATAGTTCTTTACCCATTCCATATTGTTTTCCATGTCTATCACCTCGATGATTGTTTTGAAGGCTTCCCAATCAGTGACGTCGGCCGCCTTGATGACTTGTTCGGCTCGCTCAATGGCGCGAACCGCCACGTCAAGCAGGCGGCGCTTTTCTTCGATAACGGCGCGCTGAAGACGCAACGTCGCCGTTAAATCCAACTCGTTCTGGTTGAGAATCACCTTGATTTGTTTCAACGAAAGGCCGATGAATTTCAACGTTACGATTTGTTGCAAACGCGCGAAATCCTGCTCACCATAGAGACGATAACCGGACTGCGTGTAGCTCGTCGGCTTGAGCAGCCCGAGACGATCATAGTGATGCAGCGTGCGGACGGTCGTGCCCGTGCGCTCTGCGAATTCGCGTGCCTGATACAAAAACATATTCGCGTTTTCCATACGCCCTTTTCCCTTTCAACTTCATCCTAAAGCCTGACGTAACGTCGGACGCAAGCGTTTTTTTCAAGGCATGGAGAATCTGTTTGATTGTTGCTGTTTTGAGGCTGACTGTCGCACGGCGAAGACTGCATCTTCAAGCGATCCAGAGTATAATAATTGTTTGCGACCGAAGCGCATGATTAAACCGTCTAATTGAAGAACAAAGGAATACGTGTGGAGAACACAGAATGCCGAAAATCGCAGACATAGAAGAAACACCGAATCCGAACGCCGTCAAATTTATTCTAAAAGAGCCTGTCACAAACGGCGTCGCACGCTCTTTCAGCTCAAACGTTGAAGCCGCAAACGACGCGCTCGCCAAATCCCTGTTCGATGTCGGAGATGTCGAATCCGTTTTTTACATGGATCGCATGATTACTGTTGAAAAGTCGGATGAAGCGGAATGGGACGAGCTGATGCCGCAACTCGCCGTGCCGATCCGCGCCGCCGAATCAACCGCCGCCACAGCAGCAGCGGCAGTTGGCGGAAGCATCGCGGCGCTGGTGAGTGATGATCCGCGCTTAATACAAATCAATGAAATCCTCGACGAGAAGATACGCCCTGCGCTCGCGGGCGACGGCGGCTGGCTAGAAGTGCTTTCGTTGACAGAGCACACGCTTTCGATTCGCTATCAAGGCGCGTGCGGCAGTTGCCCGAGTTCGCTTTCGGGCACGCTGATGGCGATTGAAGGAATGCTCAAACAGGACGTTGACCCGGAGATTGAAGTCGTCGCCGTTTAGGTTCTCAACATCAACACATTTTCAACGCAAAAGCACCGCGCATGGAGCACTCGCACCGGCGCGGTGTTTTTATGTTCCTAATAAAACGCGCACTACCATTCCGGTCAAAACGCTTGTCGCGCCGCGCAACCTTCGTTAATATTTACGGAACAACCGATGACGCTGCGCGTGATATGACAAGCCGTCTTTCGCACGTTTTCGCGCTTTAAGGTTTCCCACGCACGAGGAGAAGCAGAGATGAAATGCTGCGTTTACACGCTCGCTTTCTGTTTAATTGCCTTTCCCGCGCTCTGCCATGCGCAAACCGCTTTCGCGCAAAATGCCGTTAATCAGAAAGCAAAACCGCCCGCTGCTGCTTCAAAGTCACACGAGCTTGATCCGCTCATCGCGCAAAGGCGCATGACCGCCGTCTCGCTGCTCACGTCTCTCGCCGATGATGCGCGCAGCTTTCGTGACGAAGCCTTGCGCGCACGCGTTCAGGCACGCGCCGCAGACGCTTTGTGGGAAACGGACAAAGACCGCGCACGCCAGCTTTTTCGTAGAGCATGGGAAGCAGCGGAAACAGCTAATGCCGAAACCGAGCGCCGGATGGACGAAGAACGCCGCGCCGCCGAAACGACGCACAAACCTTTAACGCAATTAATTCAGCAGAATTTGCGCGGTGAAGTCTTGCGCTTGGCCGCGCACCGCGACCGCAAACTCGGCGAAGAATTCCTCGCCAGTATTGACGCAGATAAAGAACGCGACGCGCCAAAAACGCCGGAAACCAACAACCAGCCAACGTGCCCTGCTCCAACAGAATCGCTTTCGCCCGCGCTTTCACAGCGCCTGATACTTGCGGGCACATTGCTTGCGACAAGCGAAACGGAACGCGCAATGCAGTTTGCTGATCCGGCGCTGCGCTGTGTGACGGTGCAAGGCATGGCTTTTCTCTCGGAGTTGCGCACGAAAGATGCGGCGACTGCCGACGCGCGTTATCTTGCGCTGCTCACACGCGCCACAGGCGAGGCATCATCTGATGCCAACACGGTTTCCCTTCTCGCATCATATGCGTTCTCGCCTTTCCTCTATGTTCAGGCGACGCGCACGGGCGGTCTCCAAACGAATCGGTATTCCGATCAAACTGCTGCACCGGATTTACCATTACCTTTACGCACAAGCTTTTTCCGCGCCGCCGTGCAGATTCTACTGCGTCCATTTCCTGCGCCCGAACAAGATAAAACTTCGAGCGGACGCGCCGGAACTTACTTCATCATCGCGCGCTTAGTTACGCTCTTCGATCAATATGCTCCGACGTTCGCGCCCGCCCTGCACGCGCAACAAAGCGCGCTCGCCGGTGACGCGCCAGAGCGTTTCCGTAACGGCAAAGAACCATGGCTGACCAAAGGACTCGTTCCCGAAAGTTCTGTGCCGGATAGCATCGCCGACGTGCCCGATCAAATCAAAAGCGCGCGCGACGCTGCCGCACGCGATGAGATTTATGCGAACGCCGCGTCGAACGCCGTTCATACGGACTACGCACGCGCACATGAGTTGATGGACAAAATCGAAGATAGCGAACTGCGCGACCGCGTACATGCTTTTATAGATTTCGTTGCAGTCAATCGCGCCATCGGCAAAAGGGATGCGGACGAAGTGCTACACCTCGCGCGCAAAGGCGAATTGACCAACATACAACGCGTCATAGCCTTCACGGGCGCGGCGCGTCTACTGACGAAAAGCGATCCGCCGCGCGCCATGGATTTGCTCGACGAAGCGCGCACATGGGCGCGGCGCATTGATGCTACCGATCCAGAACGCACACGCGCGCTCGTCTCCATCGCCACGCACTTTCTCAAACTAGATCGCGCGCAGTCATGGGACACGCTCGCCGAAGCAATCAAGGCCGCCAGTAACGCCGACGCCTTTACAGGCGAAGACGGGCAGATTGCCGTTCTCCTGCAAACGAAAAATGGTGTTTCCGCAATGAGCAACAGCGTTTTGGAGTTTGATTTATCGGAAATATTCAGCGCCCTTAGCGAAGATGATTTGAACCGCGCCGTTGCACTTGCCAGAACTTTCGCCAACGAAGCGCCTCGCGCCAGCGCCACTATCGCCATCGCACGCCGCGCGCTTGACGAAAAAAAGAGCGCAAAGATTAGACGTTAAAAAGACATGTGGACTTACGAATAAATATTCATCGGGCGTATCAGCAACGCCACCGGATCATCCACGTTGAGTGCTTCGCGCACATAAAAGGCTTCGCCAGCCGCGACGCCGATCAATGAGCCGAAGTAACGCGCGCGCCACTCCATTTGATTGAGAAAGTTTTTGTCGCTGATACGCGTCACAGGCTCGTTTGAATCCGCACGGTAAAACTGCGATCCGTGCGCACGAATCGCTTCCATTTTCGTTTCCAGAAAATCCGAAATATCCACAACGAACGACGGCACCACGCGGCGCGAGTAAACGGCGTGCGCAATCGTTGGAACTTTCACAGGCAATTGTCCCGCTTCCTCATCGTAACGTCGCATACTCGCCAGCCGCGCCGCTTCGCGCACAATCCGGCAAGTGTTCGCGTGATCCGGGTGCGGGTCATCCTCGTTCGGCGCGAAAATTACTTTCGGTTTGTGGCGACGAATGACACGCACCATCGCCCCGCGCGATTCCTCTGTCAGCCACACGTGTCCGTCCGGTTGTTCAAGGTTAAGCCGCACGTCTAGCCCCATAATACGCGCGGCATCCTTCGCTTCTCCGGCGCGAAGTTCGGGTGTGCCGCGCGTGCCCATTTCGCCGCGCGTCACATCAAGCGCGCCCGTGCGATACCCTAGCGCCTTCAACTTTAGAAGCGTGCCCGCAGCCGTCAACTCCACATCGTCCGGGTGCGAAAAAACCGCCAGAGCATCAAGTTCCACATCAATCGGTGCGCTCATGTTTCTCCGTTACATCAATAGCAAATTTGTTTCGACAGGTTTGAGGTTTAACGCAACTCGCATATTCCGGTCAAGGGATGCCGTTTGATAGCTGGCGCCGGAATCCGTGAAAGTTAATTGAAGCGAATCACTGCTCTTTAGCTGTGGAAGTGAGAAGTTGCGGGACAGCCGCCGGAAAGTTCTGTTGACGAAGGAAGCGGTGAATCTCTTTTCCGTGAGACTCGCCGCTTTCCTCGTCCGCGCGGTGCGCTATAAGTAAGGAGGGGAGACCTCGCCTTCAGCGCACGCGCACGACCACATTGTTGGCTTCGAGCGCGTTGCCTGTCGCGCGCTGTATGTCCGCAGTAGCTTTGTTTAAGTCCGTCTGCGCGCGTAGTTCGTTGCCGCGCGCCGTAGCGAGCGCCGTTTGACGTTCAAGCACGAGGAAGATCGTTGATTGTCCTGCGTCGAAGCGTCGTTGTTCGCTGGCGAGTTGTTGTTCGGAAGCCGCACGCGCCGAAGCAGCCGCGCGCAGACGTGATTCCGAAGTGCGTATGGTTTGCAGAGAATTGCGGACATCAACCTGCACGAGTTGTTCTAATTGCTCGCGCTGGGTTGCGACGCGTCTGCCTTCGACGAGCGAGCGGCCAAGTTGCGCCTGCGCCGCAGTGTTTCTGAACGGCAAGTTTATCTGCACGCCGACGCGAAAATTGTTGAAGCGATTGAGCACGAGATTCGTCAGCGATTGCCCGTAGCCGCCGATGAGTTCCGCCGGAAACGCCGTCGCTGCTTGTGGCGGCAAAGGCTGCAAATTGTTCAATTGCGAAAGCTGATTGATGCGCTCTGTCAGGCGCGCATTAGAGGTTGTAAACGGACTCGTGCCAGAGTTCGGGTTAAGCGGCCCGGCGAGGCCGACGACGCCGTAACTGGCGATTAAATCAATCTGCGTTTTTGTTTGCTCGCGATAAAAGCGCTGGTCTAATTCGTTAATCGCGCGTGCGACATCCGATTGCTGAAGTTCCGGGCGATTGGTCATCGCGGCGTTGATTGCTTCGGGTAGGGCGATGCTGGGCGGCGAGACGTTGACGGAATCCGTCGGTACAAGGCTCGCGTTCCACAGGGGCGCGTTGCGATTCTCCGCGATCAAATTCTTCAAGTTGTTTTCAGCACGCTGCACTTCGTCGAGCGCAGAATAAACGCTTTGCTCGAAACCGGAAACCTGCGCGTTCGCCGCGACCACATCAATCGGCGCGAGTTGGCCTTCGGTGACGAGTCGTTTGTTGTGCTCGTATTGAACGCGCGCATCGCGGACGGCATCGCGTTGAATCTGCAAACTGCGTAAAGCGAAAACTAAATCCCAGTAAGCGCGTTGCACGCTCGTGATCGTTTCAATCGCGCGCTGGCGAAACTGCGCATCCGTCAGCGAAAGATTTTTCTTGGCGACTTCGATGGCGCGGCGATTCGCGTCAAAGCGAAAACCGCGCAAGAGTGGCTGCGTGTAATTGAACGTCAAGGCCGTCGGATACTGCGGGTTAAGCGACACGAATTGATTGTCCGTATTGAGACGTATGCTGGAGAAATCGATGCGGTAACCGCCGCCGCCTTTCGGCACAAGCCCTTCGGCGCGCGCCGTGCCAGTGAAATCCGCCTGCGTGACCGCGCCGTTTGCGCCGCCGCTCAAAGAACTCGAAACGGGCGTCTTGGTGCGTTCGTAGTAAGAAAGCGAACTCAAGCGCGGATCATAAGCGCCGCGCGCGCCGCGCAGATCAAACTCTGCGGCCTGCACGTTCTCGCGCGCCACTTCGATGTCTTTGTTGTTGGCGAGCGCGAGTTCAATCGCTTCACGCATCGAGAGCGGGCGCTGATTGGACATATCAACACCGACGCGTCCCAATTCCGGCAACGCGCCCAATGGATTGGCGCGGAAATCGGGCGCGATGTCCGGCACGTTCAATAGATTTTCCGGTGTGGGATTAATCACAGATTCGCGTCCGGGCGGGCGCACGCCCTGCGCGGGCTGAATCACGGAGCCGGGCACTTGCGGCGCGTTGGTGGACGGCGTAGGAATATCACCATTCGACGGCGTAATGCCGTTGCTGCCGTTCGCGGGCAAACTGTCGGTTGTTGTTGTGCCGGAAGAAGGCGCGTTGCCTTGCGGCGCTTGCGGTTGCGGCGCTGTGGACGGTTGCGCACTGCGCGTTTGCTGATCGGCCTGCGTTGACGGTTGCACGCTTTGATCCGTTTGTCCGGCGGGCGTGACGGGACGCGCGTTGGCTCCGGGCGCAGGCCCCTGTCCCTGCGGCGCATTGCCGGACGGTGCGATCTGCACGCCGCCCGAAGACGAAGCTGGCGGCGTGGAACTTGTCCCCTGCACGGGAGAGTTCGCAGACGGCGCGGGCACAACGGGCGCGCTACTTGTCGAAGTGCCCGGCTGTTGCGCAAACGACGCCTGCGTGAAAGCGAACGCGCATAGCAATACTACGGCGAAGGACAGCCGAAAACTTTTATGCAAGACGCGACGAAATAATTGTTGACGTAAACTCATCATAACTTCTGCGTAAACTTTCAAACCTGCAAACCACCTTCTTACTTTCCTATCGAACTAAAGAGCGACGCGCTCGCGGTGGCGACTCTGCGGCGCGCCCACGCAAACGAACCTGTGACGCGCGAGCCGATGCGTCCCCACACGCGGCTTGTGCCCAGATCGTCGAAGAGCGAATAAAAGACGGGCACAGCCAGAAGCGTCAAGAGCAAGCACAAACTTTGCCCGCCGACGACGAGCACGCCGATTGACCTGTTCGTTCCAGAACCCGGCCCGCTTGAGACGACAAGCGGCGTCATGCCCGCCACGAGCGCAATCGTCGTCATCAAAATTGGTCGAAGACGGTCACGATTCGCTTGAATAATCGCGTCGTACCGATCAAGCCCGCGCGAGCGCAGTGCGTTCGTATGGTCAATCTGCAAAATCGCGTTCTTCTTGACGACGCCAAACAGCAATAGCAAGCCGAGACCGGAAAAAATGTTGACGGTCTGTCCCGTCACCAGCAACGACAAAATGCCGAACGGAATCGCCAGCGGCAACGTCAACAAAATCGTCACAGGGTGAATGAATGATTCAAACTGCGCGGCCAGCACCATGTACATAAAGATGAACGACAGCGACATGGCGAGCAAAAAGTAGTAGCCCGCGCGTCCCAATTCTTTCGAGCGCCCGGCGAGTCCCGTCGAATAGCCTGCCTCGACATTAATCTCTTTGACGAACGCGTTCATTTGATTGATGACAGCGGATTGCGAGCCGCCCGGCTTGACGTTGGCCGTCAAAGTCACCTGTCTCTGGCGATTCAAACGATCAATCGCCGACGGCCCCGCGCCTTCTTCAATCCGCACGACTTGATCGAGGCCAACTGAACCGGCTTTCGTCGAAGGCACGCTCATGCGCTGCAAACTTTCGGCACTCGCGCGAGATGCCACCGCCGCACGCACACGCACTTCGTATTGATCCGTGCCCGCGTTGAAAGTCGAAACCTGCTGGCCTGCAACGAGCGTGTTAAGGCTCTGCGAAATGTCTCCGACACGCACGCCCAGATCAGCCGCACGCGCGCGATCAATGGTGACGCGAAGTTCCGGCTTGCCGACGACGAGCGACGAATCCGCGTCAACCACATCTGGAATCGTCTTCATCTTTTGCAGCAATTGATCTGCATACGTTGTCAGCTTCTGCAAGTCTGGGCCGCCAATAACGTATTGAATATCGGAATTGCGATTGCCACCGCCGGAAATCGCCGCCACAGGCTGCACGCTGGTGCGCAAATCTTGCGAGTAGTTTTTCAAAAGACCGCGCGCCTCGATCATTAAATCTTGCTGGCTCTTATTGCGGTCTTTGATGTCCGCGAGGCGAATGTAAATCGAAGTGAGGTTGACGGTTTGCTGCTGACCGCCGCCGATGGTCACGAGCGTATCCGTCACGCCGTTTAACTTTTGCCGTATGTCGCGCGCGATGCGTTCGCTCAAAGCAGCAGTCGCGGCAATCGTATTGCCTTCGGGCGCGCGCACCGTCACTTCAAATTGCGATTGATCGTCAACCGGCAGAAAGTTTTTGCCGACGAACATAAAGAGCGGCACGATAGAAATGATTACCAGCGCGCATAAAACGACGATCACCCAGCGATGCGCCATAGACAATTCGAGCAGCCATTTATAAGTGCGATCAATCGGACGATACCAGCGCGATTCCTTCGATCCCTTTTCGCCGTCAAGCGCGTATTCGTGCGCTTCATGCGCGTGCGTATTTGCGTCGCGGGCAGTTTCATCATCGTCCACATTGCTTTCCGCTTTCGCATCAAACGCAGCAACGCGCGATTCGTTGGCGAGCGCTGCGCCGTCGCCTTCACTCGGCACACTGCCCGTACTCGCAGGCAGCGGATCATTCTTGCGCTTGAGAAGCCGCGCCGCGAGCATCGGCGTTAAGGTGAATGAAACGAGCAACGAAACGGCGATAGCAGCCGAAGCCGTCAAGCCGAACGAAGACATGAAACGCCCGACGATGCCGCCCATGAATCCGACGGGCAAAAACACCGCGAGCAAAGAAAGCGTCGTCGCCATTACCGCAAGGCCAATCTCTTTCGTGCCGTCAATCGCCGCTTGAAACGGCGGGATGCCTTTTTCTTCGACGAAGCGATAAATATTTTCCAAAACCACAATCGCGTCGTCAATCACGATGCCGACCATTAAGGTCAAAGCGAGCATCGTGATTTGATTGAGTGTGTAGCCTAACGCCGCCATTAAGCCGAACGTTGCGATGATTGAAGTCGGGATCGCCAGCGCCGCGATAAGCGTCGAACGCGCACTCCACAAAAAGATAAAGACGACGATGGCCGCGAGAAGGCCGCCTTCGATTAAGTGGCGCTCAATGGATTCGAGCGCGGCTTTAATGAAGATCGATTGATCGCCGACGACTTCGGCGTGGAAACCCGGCGGCAATGTCGGCGCAATTTCCGCCAGACGCGCTTTGATAGCGTCGGCAACCGCCACAGTGTTTTGTCCAGATTGTTTTGCGACGACGAGCGTGACGGCGGGTTGACCGTTCAGGAAAGCTTCTGTGCGCTGTTCCTCTGCGCCGTCTTCAACGTGGCCGATGTCGCTAATCTTGACGCTGTAGTCGCCGCGCGTCGCAATGGCAATATTGTTGAACTGCGCAGGGTCTACGATGCGTCCCAATGTGCGGACGGTCAACTCGCGCGTGCCTTCATCGACGCGCCCGCCGGGAACTTCCAAATTTTGCTGGCGCACTGCATTCCCCACGTCCGCCGCCGAGACACCGAAAGCGCGCATCTTTTCCGGGTCAACCCAGACTTGTATCTCGCGCTGGCGCCCGCCGACGATCTCAACCTGCCCGACGCCGTTGATAGATTCAATGCGCTGCTTGATTTTTTTGTCGGCCACGTCCGTCACTTCGCGCAGAGACTTCGGCGCGGAAACGGCGATGCGCAGAACGGGCGCGGCGTCTGTGTCGAGTTTCTGCACGACCGGAGCCTTCGCTGTTTCGGGCAGATCGGGAATGACAAGATTTACTTTGTCGCGCACTTCCTGCGCCGCCACGTCCGCATTTTTGTCCAAGAGGAACGTGATGAAGACTTGCGAGACGCCTTCGACGGATGTCGAGCGCAGTTCGTCTATGCCGCTGATCGTATTGACCGCGCCTTCGATTTTGTCAGTGAGTTCCGTTTCGATTTCCTGCGGCGATGATCCCGGATTCGCAACCGTGACTGTCACCGTCGGCAAATCGATTTTCGGAAACAGATCGACGCCGAGCGAAAAGAAAGAAAAGGCTCCGACCACCGTCAACGCGAGAATAATCATCGTCGCAAAGACAGGACGCCGGACGCAGATTTCAGCAAGCTTTTGCATCGTTTAATAAACCTAATTTGCTATTGCCTGACTTGTAGGCCGTCGCTTAATTGATCGACGTTACTTGTGGCGACGAGTTCATCCGCCGCGAGGCCGTTTTTGATTTCGACTAGATCGCCTTCCTGCTGGCCGAGTTGCACAAGGCGCTCTTCGGCGCGTCCCTCTTTATTGATAACGAAGACGCGGCTCGAACCGGATTCGGTGCGGACTGCCTTTTGCGGCACAAGCACGGCGGGCGAAGAATTCGGTTGCAGCACGCGCACGGTGGCAAACTGTCCCGGCTTCAATTGATTGTTCGGATTATCTATTTCCGCTTCGATTGTGAGCGTGCGCGAAGTCGCCGTAACATTCGGCAAAATGCGCGCGACGCGTCCACTGAACGAGCGATCAGGATACGAAGAGATCGTGACGGAAACGTTTTGCCCCGCCCGTACATTGCCGATTGATTGCTCCGGCACGTCTATGCGAACGCGTAGAGGATTAGTGCTTACAATTGTCGCGATCTTCGATGCGGGCGTCACGTACTCGCCTAAATCCGCCGGACGATCTGCGACGAACCCACTGATCGGAGTAGTGACGACTGCATCGCGTATGTTTTTGCGCGCTTGTTCAATCTGTGTCTGCGCGGCGGTGACGCCGGACTGCGCGGTCTGCACACCGGCGTAGTTCTGGCGCGCGGCAGTGGTCGCGACTTCGAGTTGCTGTTGCAGTTGATCGCGTTGCGCGCGTTGCTGATCGTAAACCGCACGCGACACATCGCCGGTCACAAGCAAGCGCTCGAAGCGTACAAGCTGTTTATCCGCGAGCGTCAAGGCAACGCGCGCCGAACCGACTTCGGCGACGCGCGCCGGATCAAATCTCTGGCCGGAACGCAGCCCGATGCGCGCTTCCGCTTGACGCACGGCGGCCTGCTGTTGCTGCACCTGTGCCTGCGCTTGTTCGAGACGAATGCGCGCGTCGGAGTCATCAAGCCGCGCGAGCACCGCGCCGCGCCCGACAAAGCTGCCTAGATCAACGCCGACAGCGACGACTTTGCCGGAGACGGCAGGCGCAACATCCGTCTGCTCGTCTGCCGCGAGGCTGCCCGTCGCTTCAAAGAAACGCGGCAGTTCGCGCGTGGTTGCGGCGGCAGTCGTTACGTCAACAACGGCGGGCGTTGAAGCTTGCGCCGCCGCGCCTTTTTTCTTCGACTCGGCTTTCGAGCCGCCGCATGACGCGAGCAGCAAAAGGCTCATCGCGCCGAGCAGCAATGCGACAAGCGGGAAAGATTTTGTTTTTTTGAAAGCGCTCATTTCCTTTGTTTCTTCTTTGCGGGAGTGACGCGAGGAACGCGTGTTTCCGTGCGCGTCGCCTTGTTTGGAACGGCAATGCCGTGAAGTAAAATTTCTGTAAATTCATGCGCCGCATCGTCATGCTCTATGTCGAGCAGCTCACGCGATTTGTCGAACAAATTATTGACCAGCGAGTGGTGCATCACCATACCCATGAAGGCGCGCACGACAATTTTCGGGTCAACGTTGCGAAAAACTTTCTGACGCTGGCGCTCACGCGTATAGGAGCGCAGGAATTCCGCCAACATACGGACGTTTCTGTCCCAGAACATACGAAACAATTCGTGGCCTTCGAGCGCAGAATAAAGCAGCAAACGCATGAATTGCTGATCGTCTTCGTGATGCCGTAGCATCTGGGCTGCCAGCGTTTCAAAGACAGCCGTGTCGTCGCCCGTCCGCATCACATCGGTCATCGCCGCACATGTTTCTTCGTGGTCGGCGGTGCATGCTTTATCGTCGAGAATGGCGGCGTAAAGCTCTTCTTTCGTGGCGAAGTGGCGAAAGATAATGGCTTCGGAAACATTCGCTGCCTGCGCGATTTGTTTGGTCGTCGTGCCGCGAAAACCGCGCTCCGAAAAAAGGCTCGTCGCAACGCGCACAATCTGCAAACGCCGCTCGCCGCCCGCCATCCGCGCACTGGCTGTGACAGCGTGTCTGGCAGCCGGCGGTTGATCGCCGTGTGCGCCTTTGAGCTTGTTGGTGAATGCTTCTGTTTTCATATGGCTTCGTTAGAAGTAAGCACTTACTTACCATTTTCTCCAGCCACTGTCAAGCCGCGATTTATTTATGAAACGCATTTTCTCCCTGTACGGTTCCCGGCCTTTGCGCTATATTGGCACGTACCTTTTCGCAACAAGAATTTACGACAGGGAACGCGAGCGGCAAGAGTGAGAACAGCCTCTGTGCTTACTGCGCGGCGATTGAGCGCATCGGCACGTCGTTTGCTCGCAAGGGCGTTTGAACGCTACTTAAGTTCTTAAAATTTTTTGGGCGCGTTCGTCTGCCCGAAAGCGGATGAGCAGCAGAATTTCAAGGAGAAAATAAAAGCAATGTCACAAAATAAACCGACAGGCGGAGCAGGCACAGGCGCGACAGACGCCGGAACCACACGCGCGGCAGGATCAACCGGCAGCACAGGCGCAGCCGGATCGCCCGGAGGCGCAGACACGTCGGGCGCAGGCGGTCATAGCACATCGGGCGCAGGCAGCCAAAGCATGACGCCGAGCAAAACCGGCGGCGGCGGTGGACAGGGCGCGGCGGGCACTGCGGCAGGAATTCAGGCACAGGCTCAAGAGTATGGACAGAAGATTGCCGACGCTGCAACGCAGGCCAAAGGTTACGTCAGCGATAAGGTTTCTGTCGTCGGCGACAAAATCAAAGATTTGCAGAACAAAGATATTAACGAAGTCACCGATCAGGCGAAGGATTACGCCAGACAGAATCCGGGTCAAGCGATTTTAATCAGCGCGGGCGTCGGCCTTGTGCTCGGATTGCTTCTTCGCGGCGGACGTCGCTAAAAACTGCAAGCAGGATGCGCCGCGCGAAGAGAGATTCTTGCGCGGCGTTTGTCAAGATCGAAAAAGGAGGAGGCACGAGCGATGGCCGATTTAGAGAGAAGTACCGCCGCCGCGCCCGCCCATGCAGCGCAGCCAGACATTGAAAGTCTGCCTGCGCTCTTCGGGCGTCTGGGCGATGACGTAGTCAAGCTGCTTGACGCTAAGTTCAGCTTGCTTAAAGAAGAAGTCAAAGACGATGCCAACAGTTACATACGCAGCGGCATAATGATCGGTGTCGGCGGAGTAATTGCCGCCGTCGGCTTCGCGTTGCTTAACGTAGCGATAGCTTTTCTTGTTTCCAAGCTATTCTCGTTTGCTGATCCGCGACTCAATTATGCGCTCGGCTTTCTTGTGACGGGCGTTGTTTATCTCATCATTGGCGGCATTCTTATAGTTGTCATGAAAAACCGTTTGGCGGCGCGCAATCCCGTACCGGAGCGAACCGTTGACGAACTCGGAAAGGACAAGCAATGGCTGAAGAAAGAAATCTAGCGACCGCGCGCGCCACCGACGCGGACACCAACGCCGACGCGGACTCGACCAAAGCGGATTTGCAGCGTCGTATGGAAGAAGCGCGCGAATCCATTTCGCAAACCGTGTCGGAGATCAAAGACACAGTTACTAATCAATATCAATCCGTCAAAGAAAGCGTGAACGATGCGCTCGACTGGCGCGAACAAGTACGCAGACGTCCCGTCGCGTGGAGCGCGGGCGCACTGACTGCCGGACTCCTCGTCGGCTACGGTCTCGGTTCGACTTTCATGGGCAGCGATTCTGATTATGAGCATGACTATCGCGCTTATGATGAAGACGATGATTCGGACGACGATACGAGTTCGTCAAGCGCACGTTATGCTTCGTATGAAGGCGCGAGCAATTACGGCAGTCGTGCTTCTTCCACGCGTTCCTATGCGGCGCAGGGTGTTACCGGCGCAGGCGCTTACGGACGCGGCGCAAAAAGCGATTATCGCCCGTCTTACAGTAGCGGCTACGAGGGCACGCGCGACGCGGAATCGGATAAGCCCGGTTTGATCGAAAAGTTCAAGGGTACGCAGGCTTTCGAGCGCCTGCAATCCGAAGTTTCCTCACTCGGCGACCGCTTTGTTGACGAGATTTCAAGCGTCGGACAGAACGTCGTTTTGCCCGCGCTGCTCGGCAAAGTCAAAGAACTATTCGGCGTTGATCTGTCAAACAAAACGGGCGGCGCGCAACAGCGCCAAGGCACAGGGACATCTGCTTACGGCAACATGTCTTCGAGCGGAACGCAAAACCAGAAGTCTTACGGAAGTTCGACAAGCAGCACCGATTCATCTCGCCGCGACGATACACAATATGCAGCGAGCGGCGGTGGCAATTACGGCACAAGCGAGAATAGCGACTACAACACGACCTCGCGTGACCGCGACGAATACGAGCGTGGCGGTTCAAGCCGTGATCGTGACGATTACGGACGCGGCGGCTCAAACTATGGCAGTGACCGTAAAAGTTAAGTAGCGGCGTGCAGTAGCAAACAGCAAAAGGGCGAGTTCGCGAAAGCGGCTCGCCTTTTTCAATTCTCAGTTTTGACGATTCGCTTGAGGGGCGAAATAATTGTTACAGCTATTCAAGGTGTGAATATTAATTGCTTAACCGGCAAGACGGCTCGGGCTTGTCGTTTCTGCGGATTGCACTGGGACAACAGGCGTCGCTTCCGCGCGGTAGCCGCACGCTTCGTTGGCGCAATAATTGACAGTGCCTTCTTTCTTCGTCGTCTTTTCCAAAAGAAACGGTGCATGGCACTTCGGGCACGGCGTCGCAACGGGTTTATCCCAGAACACGACATCGCACTTTGGATATTCCGAGCAACCGTAAAAAGCTTTGCCGCGTTTGGATTTCTTGACGACGATTTCGCCTTTGCAACCGGGGCGCGTGCAGGCTAATCCGGTCGTTTCGCGCTTAATGTATTTGCAGCCGGGATAATTCGAGCAGGAAATGAATTCGCCGAAACGTCCGTGTCGCTGTACGAGTTGCGCGCCGTCAACCGGGCACTTTTCGTCAAGAAGGACGGGCGCTGGCGCAACCACGCCGCTCTTGGCGATCTTGCGTATGTTGCGGCAATCCGGGTAACCCGTGCAGCCTAAAAATTGCCCGAAGCGCCCGCGCTTTAACGCCAGCGGCTTGCCGCACAAATCACACGTTTCAGCTTCTTCAGCTTCGCCACCGTTTGATGAATTTATTGCTCCCGTAGCGGATGCGGCAGCCGTCGCCGCACTATCGCCGTCTGCATTTGCGGGCTTCGCTATTTCGCGCGTCGTGCGGCATTCAGGATAATTAGAGCAGGCGAGAAATTGGCCGAAGCGCCCGAACTTAATAACCATGCCTGCGCCGCATTTGTCGCAAACTTCGTCTGTCGGAATCGCCTGTTGTTTTGCGGCCTTCATCTCGACTTCGGCAATCTTCAAATCCTTCGCAAACTTTCCGTAGAACTCCGCGAGCGCAGATGTCCAGGTGCGTTTGCCTTCCTCGATTTCGTCCAACTCTCTTTCCATCTGCGCCGTGTACGCTTCATTAAAGAGATCGTTGAAACTCGCGACGAGCAGATCATTGACGGTCGTGCCGAGCGCCGTCGGATGAAAACGCCCTTCGTGTTTTTCAACATACTCGCGGTCTAAGATCGTCGTCATAATCGCCGCATACGTCGAAGGCCGTCCGATGCCCTTTTCTTCCAGAATCTTGACGAGCGTCGCTTCCGTGTAGCGCGGCGGCGGTTCTGTGAAGTGCTGTTCCGGCGAGATTTTCTTTAATTGGAGCGTTTCGCCTTTTTCGACGCGCGGGAGCTTCCGTTCGGCCTCTTCGTCTTCCTCTGTTTTTTCGTCACGCCCTTCCTGATAAATTTTTAGAAAGCCGTCGAATTTTTGTACCGAACCGCTCGCGCGAAAAACAAAATGCCCGGCTGTGATATCAATCGTCGTTTGATCGAAAATCGCTGCCGTCATCTGCGACGCGACGAAGCGTTGCCAGATCAGACGGTAAAGTTTCAAGGCTTCTTTATCTAAAACTTGCGCGAGCGAATCAGGCGTGCGCGAAACATCCGTCGGACGAATCGCTTCGTGCGCGTCCTGCGCATCCTTCTTTGAACGATAGTGAACCGCTTTCTCCGGCAAATAGTTTGCGCCGTACTGCCCGCCGATAAAGTCGCGCACTTCAGTTAAAGCCGCATCCGAAACGCGCGTCGAATCCGTGCGCATGTAAGTAATAAGTCCGACGGAGCCTTCCGCGCCAAGTTCGATGCCCTCGTAAAGTTTCTGCGCGACCATCATGGTTTTCTTGACGGCGTATCCCAATTTGCGCGCGGCTTCCTGCTGCAACTTCGATGTGATAAACGGCGGAACAGGATTGCGCTTGCGTTCCTTTGTCGCCACGTCACCAACAACATAAGTCTGCGTCTGCGCTTCTGCGACAATTTCCGCAGCCTGCGCGTCAGTGCCAATTAAGATTTCGCTCTTCTTAACGTCCTGATCGAAATTTCCTGTCTTAACTGTTTGCTCACCGATCTTCAAAAGGCGCGCATCGAAGGCGGGCGGTAGGTTAGCCGCGAGGTTTGCCGTCACAGTCCAGTACTCCGTTTTAACGAACGCTTCGATTTCGCGTTCGCGTTCGACCACCATGCGTAGCGCAACCGATTGCACGCGGCCTGCGCTCAAACGTCCGCCGACTGTCCGGCACAAAAGCGGTGAAACTTTGTAACCGACGAGACGATCCAGCAAACGTCTTGCCTGTTGCGCGTCAACGAGGTTCGCGTCAATCTGTTTCGGCTCTTTGAAAGCATCCTGCACGGCGCGCTTCGTAATCTCGTTGAACATTACGCGAAACGTTGGCTTACGGGGACGCTTCGGCACAATCTCTTCGGCGAGGTGCTGGCAGATAGCTTCGCCTTCGCGGTCAGGGTCGGCGGCGAAATAAATAGTGTCTGCTTCCTTCGCGGCCTTTTTCAGATCGGCGACGATTCGTTTGTTGTTGCGCTTTTTAGTGTCCGGGATAACTTCATAGGTCGGCGCGAAATCATGCTCGACATCAACGCCCAAGCCCTTCGACGGCAAGTCTTTGATGTGGCCGATGGAGGCCATCACGCGATAGTCTTTGCCGAGATATTTATTGATTGTTTTAGCCTTTGCGGGCGATTCAACGATAACCAGATTTTTTGCCATTGTTTATTTTTCGCGAGAATCTTTGACGAGTAAAACTTCTGCTTCGCTTCTATTACTGAAACCTTTGTTTAGATGCAAATGCGAGCGTTTCCGCTCGCCGTCAGGCACAATTTATACTGGCACATTACGCTTGCTTTACCGTTGCGGCTTTATCACAAAGCGCCAATCGGCAATTAGCGCATTTGACGCCCTTGCAGCCACTCGTGTCAACTACTGGCACAGATGTGTCAACTTTTATTGAAGCTTAATACGACGGACGATGAAGTGAAACTCAACACCCGATTCTGGTCAGAGTGACGAGATATGATAAAGCTTTGCGACGCTGATGTCGCACGCTACCGCCGTTGTGGATAAGCGTGCGGTTGATGGGCTGAAGCGCGCCTCTTCAATAATCAAACGGGAGGTTGATAAGTGGTTTTAACGATGGGCAGCTAACGGCATTTAAGGATTCGCGTGTTTCGCCAGCCCCATGCGTCGCCACACAACGCTTTCGTCCGGGAAACGGATTCCCGCTTCATTGCGTAGTTCCTTTGCGGCAACGATGATGATATTCAATTCTGTGAACACTCCGGTGCAGGGCGGGCACCCTGTAAGATGTATTTGAACCTCGACGTATACTTCTCTTTCGAGCGCGTCCTCAAGAAAATCGCTGAGCAGTTCCAGAGCTTTGGCACAGTCCATCTTGAAAAATTCCCTTCGCAGTTAAACGAATAATTCTACAACCTTGCAAAACTTAACTGAACACCGCTTGTTGTTGCCTGATAAGATTTCTGAGCTTCAGGCGCGCTTTATGCAACTGCGACTTCGATGTGCCTTCCGAGATGCCAAGCATTTCAGCAACCTCGCCATGCTCGTGGCCTTCCACGTCGTGCAACACAAAAACGCTGCGGTAGCCCGGAGGCAGTTTGCTGATCGCGTCTTCCAAAATAATCTTGTCAACAATCGGCATACGGTTCTGATTCTCCGTTCCCTTCACGATCTGAACCGGAGTTTCATCTTCTCCGGTGGTGAACTCGGGACGGCTCTTGCGCTTCCTGAAGTGCATCAACACTTGATTGACCGTCAGGCGATGTAGCCACGTCGTGAAAGCTGAATCGCCGCGAAAGCTTCCGATCTTTTTATACAGATGCGCAAAGGTTTCCTGCGTCATGTCCTCTGCTTCCTCAGGCTTTCCGGTCATGCGCAAAGCGAGCGAGTAAACGCGCCGAAAGTGACGGCGATACAATTCTTCAAAAGCTTCCATGTCGCCGCCCGCAGATTTTTGCGCCAACTCGTAATCGGTCGGCACGGTTCTTTCTTCGATCTCTGCCACGCTCATTTTTCTGATACCCCTTTGTGCAGACATAAAACAGAAGCATTATTATCCAACAGAAGTGCTCCAATTTCAAAATCACCCGCAGACAGCGAAAGCGTCAACCTTACTAACGCCGAGAATCTCACGGACTCGCTTTTGCGTGGACTGATGAATTATTTTTGTCTTCGTCGTTTCATCTGGATGCCTAAGCAGCTAAATTTTATGGCGGCGAAGTCGCGCGGGCGCGCATGAACCGCGCACGACGAGATGCGTGCGTATATGCGTTTCCACGCCTAACTCTGCCGGATGTTCAATTGTTTTCATTAATGCCTTGACCGCTTCACGACCGAGTTCATTGCGCGGCAAACAAACGGTGGAAAGCGGCGGGTCGGCGAGCCGTGCAAAGGCAATATCATCAAAACCGATGATCGAGATGTCCTGCGGAATCTGAAATCCGGCGGCCCGGCATTCCTGCATCACGCCCAGAGCCATCATGTCGTTGGCAACGACGACGGCGGTCGGCAATTCTTTGGCGGCAAGCATTTCATGCGCGGTGCGGCGTCCGCCTTCAAGTTGAAAATCCGATTCGTAAATAACGGGCGACTTGGCGCGCGGCAAGTGCTGTTTGTATGAATTCTGAAATGCTTCAAGCCTTTTGGCCGCCGAGCGTAAATGCTGCGGGCCGCCGATATACGCGATGCGCCGATGCCCGAGCGAGATCAAATGCTGCACGGCCTCTTCAATGCCCGTTTCGTAGTCCACGACCAGATTGCTCATATGCACGCCAATTGATCCCAAGTCCAGAAAGACAACAGAAACTTGCCGCCGCGCGAGTTCGTCAATTAATTCTACGTCCAACTCTGAAGTCATCAAGGCGACGCCCGCAACTTTGCGTTCGACAAAGCGACGCACATAACTGAGCGTGCGCTTGTTGTCATAGTTGGTATTCGACAACATGATGTCGTAACCGCGCTCGAAGGCGGCCGTTTCGATTGACTTGATGAGTTCGGGAAAGAATGGATTGGAGATATCAGAGACGAGCAGGCCGAGTGTCGTACTGCGTCCCGAAGCGAGCGAGCGTGCGTGCGCGTTCGGATGATAATCAAACTTTTTGATTGTGCGCAGCACACGCTCACGCGTCGCCTCGCGCACGAACCGTGTGTTATTGAGGACGTGCGAAACCGTCGCGGTGGACACGCCCGCCTCGCGCGCTACGTCTTTGATTCGCATAATTTCGTTCATCACTACGCTAAAGATTCCAAGCGCAGGTGCTGCGCTGACCTACGCGCAAGCTCAACGTTCGCGCTCAAGTCCTAAACGATGCTCGCGCGCTTCCGTCGCGCGCCCTTCAGGAGATTGCCCGGTAGGATGCGCGCCTTGTTCGCGCCCTTCCGCCGCGCCGCGCCATCCGAGCCACAGCATCACGAGGCCGAAAATGAGCATGGCGATGCCCCACCAGAGATTGATATTAACCGAAAGCGAACGCAGATAAACTTGTTCGTCGCCGCTTGTCACGACGCCGTAGACGGTAAGCAGCACTCCGATCACAGCGAACATTGCGCCAATCGGCAAACGCACATCGAGTCCCATAAATTTGTTTCCTTCCGCACCTTTCTAAAAGAAGATAACATTGAGCACAACGGTCAGCGCAAGCACGATCACGGCGAGCACAGCCGGGCGCCTGTACCACACGCTCTCCGTGTCTTCGGGCTTCGGTGTCAAACTGTAGACGAGACCTTTTAGTTCTTCATCGGCGCGCGGGCGCGTTAACAGGCTCACGACGATTGTCACGACAAAGCACGTCGTGAAAGCAAAGATCGCCGTCCAGAATGTTTGCGCGAGTTCGCTCGGATAAGTTTTCAGAATACCGAAGTAGCCGCCCTTGAAGCCCACGCCTGCGCCCGCCGGAAGTGTCAGGCCATGATGAACGGCGGCCGCGAGCGTGCCGGAAACAAGCCCTATGAATGCTCCGTGTCCGGTCGCGCGCCGCCAGAACATCCCCAGTGCGAAGGTCGCAAAGAGCGGCGCATTGACGAACGCAAAAACAAGTTGCAGCAAGTCCATGATGTTATTGAACGACGCGGCAACATAGGCCGCCGCAATCGAGAGCGCGATGCCGAAGACGGTCGAGGCGCGTCCCATCCACAAATAGTGCTCATCGGATGCGCCCTTGCGTATGTAGCTTTGATAAATGTCATACGTCCATACGGTATTAAACGCCGTCACGTTGCCCGCCATGCCGGACATGAATGAAGCGAGTAGCGCAGTCAACCCGAGTCCGAGCATTCCCGCCGGAAAATAATGTAGCAGCATCGCGGGCGTCGCCAGATCGTAGTCAATCACAGCGCGTCCGTTATGATCGAGCACAGGTTTACCCGTTGCCGCATCCAGCTTTGCCGGAATAATCCCCTGTCCGCCTGTCATAACGGATGATGACGCAGAGTCTGAAGCAACGCCGCCTTTGCTTTCCTGCTGCATGGACGCAGGCATGATGACCGCATCCGTTGGTGATTCGTGGCGCGTCAATGCGGCGGGCGCGTTGTTGTTATTAACTGTCGGCGCAACGGCGCGCGCACCAACCGTCAGCGCGATCATGCCCGGCAGAATAACTAGGAACGGAAAGAACATCTTCGGCACGGCAGCGATCAAAGGCGTGCGTCTTGCCGCGCTCATCGAATTAGCCGCCATCGCGCGCTGCACGACCAGAAAGTCCGTACACCAATAACCGAAACTAAGCACGAAGCCTAAGCCCATCATGAGACCGAACCATTCGACGCCAATCGGATTATGCGCGGGGCTATCCATAAAGCGCCAAGACTCCGTGTAAGCCGTCGGAGCGAAGCCGTTGCTTGTGGATACTATTGCCAGCCGCGCTTTTAATCCGTCCCAGCCGCCGACATCCCGCAAGCCCAAGAATACCAGCGGAATAAAGCCGAAGACGATCAAAAAGAATTGCAGCACTTCGTTGTAAATCGCCGAAGTCAATCCACCCAGAAAGGTATAAGCAAGCACAATCAACGCGGCGACGATCATCGAGACATTGAAGTTCCAGCCCAGCAGCAGATTAAATAATTTGCCCATCGCGTACATTGATACGCCCGATGAAAAGATCGTCATGACGGCGAACGAGATCGCATTTAAGCCGCGCGTTTTTTCGTCGAACCGCAACTTCAGGTATTCAGGAACAGAGCGCGCGCGCGAACCATAGTAAAAGGGCATCATAAAAATTCCGACAAAGACCATCGCCGGAATCGCTCCGATCCAGTAAAAGTGTGATGTCGCAATGCCGTACTTTGCTCCGCTCGCACCCATGCCAATCACTTCCTGCGCGCCGAGATTTGCCGAGATAAAAGCGAGTCCGGTAATCCACGCCGGGATCGAGCGCCCGGACAAAAAGAAGTCCGTGCTCGTTCGCATGTAACGCTTGAGGGCAAAGCCGATGCCGAGCACAAAGAAGAAGTAGATCAGCATCACTGCGTAATCGATCCACTGCAAACTCGCGGCACGTGTCATAGCGGGTTTATCTCCACTCGAAAGATTTACAAAAGCATAAGGATGCGGCGTAAGCGATTAACGAAAAACCGGGCGAGACTTAAACTTCTCCGCGTAAGTTACAATGGCGCGTATCTTATATCAGCGCGCCTTGTTATCACAGCATCTTTTTGGCAGCAATGCGCGCGGGTTTGCTTCTACAGCTTTCGCACAAAACACTTGCCGGGAAGTTGCCTGACGAGTTCGCGCATCTCCAAGCCGAGCAAAGCGTTGTTCAGATCGGGAATCGAAAGCTTGCTGGCCTCGACCAGCGCATCAATGTGCTGTGCGGCATCCGCCGAAAGCAATTGCAGGACGGCGCTTTCAATTGTCGAAAGATCGTTGGGGGCAAGCGGCAATTGAGCGCTTGCGCCTTTCGTTCTCTTCGTTTCGGGCGGAAGCATTTTGGCGGCGATGTCGTGCGGCAGTTCCGTGACAACATCCTGCCACTGCTGCACGAGTTTCGCGCCCGCGCCTTTTATCAAATAATTTGTGCCGAAGGAATTTCTCGAAGTGATATTTCCGGGCACAGAAAAAACTTCGCGGTTCTGTTCCATCGCCATTCGCGCCGTAATCAGCGAACCGGAATTCTCCGCCGCTTCAACAATCAAAACGCCTAGACTCAAGCCACTGATAACACGGTTGCGATACGGAAAGTTTTGCGGTACGGGCGGCGTCTGGAGCGGAAATTCAGAAACAATCGCGCCGCCTTTATCAATAATTTCCGCCGCCAATTTCTTGTGGTCGCGCGGGTAAATTTCGTCTATCCCTGTGCCGATCACAGCGACTGTGCGCCCGCCTGCTTCGAGCGCGCCTCTGTGCGCCGCCGCGTCTATGCCACGCGCGAGACCGGAAATAATCGTCACGCCATGCTTCGCCAGATCGCGCGCCAGCATCTGCGCGGCGTTCAATCCGTATGTCGAACAACGGCGCGAGCCGACGATGGCGATGCACGGCGCATCCAAACATTCAGCCCATGCTCCTTTGACGTAAAGCGTGAGCGGCGGATCATTGATTTCTCTCAGCAGCGCAGGATACACGCCGTCGTCCAGCACCAGCAGATCAACTCCAAGCGCGCGAACTTTTTCAATTTCAATTCCGGCGCGTTCGTGCTGATCGCGCGCCATGATGCTGTCGGAAGCTTCCGGTTTCAAGCGCGCCGCTTCGAGTTCCGCGCGCGAAGCGGCATAGACTGCTTCCGCCGAACCGAAACGTTCGAGAAGACGCGCCGCCGCGCGTGGCCCGATGCCCGGCGTCATGTTCAAGGCAATCCAATCAATGACCATTTTAGGTGTGAGGTTTGAACGTTGATTCCTGCCGCACTCTATCTCAAAATCTTTGATTTCAAATGCGAGTGAAGTTTATTGCAACAGGCGGAGGCGTGTAGGAATCGAACCTACCCGAGCCTGTTCTCACAGTCTCGCAAACGGTTTTGAAGACCGCGCCGTTCACCAGAACAGATGCACCTCCACACAGCTTGAACGTGACACTACGCGCGGCTGCGCCAGAGTGTCAAGCCGCCGCTCGATACGCGGTAATCCGTCTGGTGCATTCAAGTAATTCGCGGCGAACCGGCGAAAGATGTGTGCGCGTTTCCTTGACGCCGCGTCCAACAAAAACTATGTTTACTCGCACGATGGTTTGAGCCATCAGCTTTTCTCACGGCAATTATTTTGCGCGCGCCACAGCAATTTGAGGCCGGTATCTGACGCATTAAAGAAGCTGACAGGCATTTCATAGTCGAGCCGATGCGGTTTTAAGGAGTAATTCAGTTTATGGCAGAAGCGCAGGCGAAGGAGCAAGGAGCGTTGGTGGGCGAAGCGGCAGCACGCGACATGGTGCAATATCGCGTCGAAGACGGCATCGCTTTGCTCACGCTCAATGATCCGCCCGCCAACACTTATTCTTATGAAATGATGCAGCAACTCGACCGCGCGATTCTCAATGCACGTATGGACGACAGCGCGCAGGTCATCTTTATCACAGGCAGCGGCGAAAAGTTTTTCTCGGCGGGCGCAAACATTCGTCTGCTGTCGGAAATGACGCCCACTTTCAAATACTACTTTTGCCTTCACGCCAACGAAACTCTCGCGCGGCTCGAGCAAACGCCGAAGCTCGTCGTCGCCGCGATTAACGGCCACTGCGTCGGCGGCGGCCTCGAAGTCGCAATGGCCGCAGACATACGCATCGCACGCAAAGGCGCGGGCAAAATGGGACTGCCCGAAGTCACACTTGGTGTCCTGCCCGGAACCGGCGGCACACAGCGCCTTGTCCGTCTCGTCGGCAAAGCGAAAGCCATCGAACTGATGGCGGCGGGCGAACTCTTCGATTTTGAACAGGCCGCCGCGTGGGGTATCATCAGCGAGCTTTATGAAGCAGATTCGAGCGCGGCTTTTATGGAACAGGCGCTGGCGTATGCGCGCAAGTTCACGTTGCCGGACAAAGCCACGCTCGCCGTCGGACTCATCAAACGCAGCGTCCAGACTGGCGCTGAAATTCCGTTTGAATCGGCGCTCGCCCTTGAGCGCGAACTGCAACAGCAACTCTTTCAATCCGAAGATGCCAGAGAAGGCATCAGCGCTTACGTAGAAAAGCGTAAGCCGCAATTCACAGGCAAGTAAACTATTCATCGCGGACAAGCATCTACAAGCGCAGACAATTCATGCGAAATGCAAAAACCCCGCGTTAACGCAATCGCTCTTCCGCGCAAGCCTTCACATTTGGTGCAAGCGTGCGTTCTCGACAATTAAGTTTCCGATAAGGTGAACCATGAAATTTCTCAAACCAAACTCCTTACGCTCGTATCCGGTTCGTTCACTGCTCGCAACGGCGCTCGTCGTAGCTTTTCTCTTGCCCTACGCATCGGCGGCGCGCGCCACGACCACGAACTTAACTATCGAAACTACCGAACCGCTTCAGCAATCCGCTGCGGCAACAACAGGGAAAATGACATCAACTTCAATAGCACTGCCGCAGGGCATTGAGCGCGCCACGTCCGTCGAAGGCATCACGGAGTATCGCCTCAGGAACGGCTTAAAAGTGCTGCTCTTTCCAGACCAATCGAAGCAGACGATCACCGTCAACATGACGTATCTAGTCGGCTCCGCGCAGGAGAACTATGGTGAAACAGGCATGGCGCATCTGCTCGAACACTTGGTCTTCAAGGGCACGCCGCGCCACACGAACATCCCGAACGAACTCACCACACACGGCGCGCGTCCGAACGGTTCGACTTCGCCGGATCGCACCAACTATTTCGAGACGTTCGCCGCGACCGACGAGAATCTTAACTGGGCGCTCGATCTCGAATCCGACCGGATGGTCAATTCTTTCATCGCAAAAAAGGATTTAGACAGCGAGATGACCGTCGTTCGCAACGAGTATGAAAGCGGCGAGAACAGTCCGTTTCGCATCACGATTCAGCGCACTGTCAGCGCTGCTTTCGAGTGGCACAACTACGGCAAGTCAACCATCGGCGCACGCGCAGACATTGAGAACGTGCCGATTGATCGCCTTCAGGCCTTTTACAAAAGATACTATCAACCAGACAACGCAGTGCTGCTCGTCGCCGGAAAATTTGATGAAAGCAAAACGCTCGCGCTCGTTGATAAATACTTTTCTCCCGTGCCGCGCCCCGCGCGCGTGCTTAATAAAACTTACACAGACGAACCCGTGCAGGACGGCGAACGCCTCGTCACAGTGCGGCGCGTCGGCGATATACAGTTAGCGCTCGCAAGCTATCATGTTCCTTCCGGTTCGCATCCCGATTCCGCCGCCGTCGCAGTGCTCGCGCAAGCCTTGGGCGACGTTCCTTCTGGCCGTCTACACAAAGCGCTTGTCGAAACGAAAAAGGCGGCGCAGGTTTTCGACATAGGCTTTTATTCGCAGATGCGCGAACCCGGTGTCACGATGTTCGGCGCAATCATTCCAAAGGAAACTTCTCTTAACGACGCGCGCGACACGATGACCGCGACGCTCGAAGCGGCAGCCACAACGCCGCTCACGAAGGAAGAAATCGAGCGCGCACGCACGTCTCTCTTAAAAGATATTGACCTCGCCATTAACTCCAGCGAGAACATCGGGCTGGAGATGAGCGAATGGATTGCGACCGGCGATTGGCGTCTCTTCTTTCTCAATCGCGACCGTATTCGCAACGTCACGCCCGAAGCAGTGCAAGCGGCGGCGGTGCGTTACCTGAAGCCAGCGAATCGCACTGTCGGATTATTCATCCCGACCGTTAAACCCGAACGCACGGAAGTGCCCGCGACGCCGGATATCGCGGCGATTTTGAAAGACTACAAAGGCGACGCGAACATCGCCGTCGGCGAAGCTTTTGATCCGAGTCCGGCGAACATCGAAGCGCGCCTCGAACGCCGCAACGCGTCTGCAAGCGCAAACGGAATTCGCATGGCGCTGTTGCCGAAAAAAACGCGCGGCGAAACCGTCAGCGCGACGATGACCTTGCGCTTCGGCGACGAAAAATCGCTGATGAACAGTTCGACTGCTGCGGAATTTGTCGGCGGCATGTTGATGCGCGGCACGCAGAAGCACACGCGCGAGCAACTCAAAGACGACTTCGATAAACTTAAAGCGCGCGTCTTTGTTTTCGGCGGCGCGACGCAGGCGACGGTCATTATCGAAACCGTGCGCGCGAACTTGCCCGCCGTGATGCGGCTCGTCGCGGAAGTTTTGCGCGAACCGTCGTTTCCCGCCACAGAGTTTGCTCAACTCAAGCAAGAGCGGCTCGCCGGAATCGAACAGCAGCGCAGCGAACCAAACGCGATTGGCGCGAACGCATTTAATCGTATACTCAACCCGTATCCGAAAGGCGACGTGCGCTACGTTGCGACGTTCGACGAATCAGTCGCGGACATCAACGCCACGACGCTCGACGATGTGAAGAAATTTTACAAAGATTTCTACGGTGCATCGAATGCCGAACTAGCCGTCGTCGGCGACTTCGACAAAGAGCAAATCGCGAATCTCACGAATGAGCTGTTCGCCCCATTCAAGAGTCCGCGCCCGTTCACGCGTGTGCCGCGTCCCTACCAAGACGTGGCCGCCGTTAACAAATCTTTCGAGACACCGGATAAAGCTAACGGCTTCTTTCTCGCCGGATACAATTTCAAACTACGTGACGACAACCCGGATTATCCGGCGCTCGCTCTGGGCAATTACATGCTCGGCGGCGGCTTCCTGAACTCGCGCCTCGCCGCACGGATACGCGGTAAAGAAGGTTTGTCGTACAACGTCGGTTCGAGCCTCTCTGCGAGTTCGCTCGACGAAAACGGCTCGTTCTCGGCGCGGGCGATTTACGCACCGCAGAATGTCACCAAACTCGAAGCCGTGTTCAAGGAAGAGATTGCACGCGCGCTGAAAGACGGCTTCACGGCGGAAGAGATCGAAGCCGCGAAGAAGGGCTATCTGCAATCGCGTCAAGTTTCGCGTGCGCAGGATAACGAACTCGTCGGCAGACTCGGCAACTATCTTTTCATCAACCGCACGCTTGCATTTGATGATAACTTCGACAAACAAATTCAAGCGTTGACACCCGCACAGATCAACGCGGCGATGCGCAAATACATTACGCCCGACAAAATCACTATCATCAAAGCGGGCGACTTCGCCAAATCGAGCGTGAAGTAATCGGTAAAAGTAAAGGCAACATAAAACGATGCCGGATGCAGCCCGCAAGTGTTGATTGCGTGCTGTATCCGGCATTTGAATTAGCTTGAGTGGATTTGAATTAGAGTGATGCCATACGAATACATCAAAGTTAGCGAAGACGCTGGTATCGCCACCATCACGCTCAATCGTCCTGAGAAGTTGAACGCCTTCGCAGGGCACATGCGCCGCGATCTCGCAGAGACATTGGAACGCGCAGGCGGTGATCGCAACGTTCGCTGCGTTGTTATCACAGGCGCAGGCCGCGCCTTTTGCGCAGGCGGCGATGTGCAATATATGGCGGAACTCATGGAGCGCAACGACACGGAAGAGTTTGCGCGGATGCTCGGCGCGGCGCGACGCGTCGTGACGGCGATACGCGACATGACAAAGCCCGTGCTTGCTTCGATCAACGGTGTGGCTTCGGGCGCGGGCTTTAATCTCGCGCTCGCCTGCGATCTACGCATCGCTTCATCCGATGCAACTTTCAGTCAATCATTTGTGAAGATCGGAATGCACCCGGACTGGGGCGGCACATACTTTCTGCCGCGCCTATTGCCCTCGAACAAAGCCTGCGAACTCTTTTTTCTAGGCGACACAATAGACGCCGGAGAAGCTTTGCGGCTCGGGTTAGTCAATCGCGTCGTGCCGCCGGATCAATTAGAAGTTGAAGCGGGAAAGCTCGCGCAACGTTTGCGTGATGCGCCGCCCGTTTCAGTCGCCGCCGCCAAACACGCCGTTTACGCGAGCGATGCTGCGACGCTCGATCAAATGCTGCAATACGAACTCGAATCGCAACTGCGCTGCTTCGAGTCGCGGGACGGGCATGAAGGCGTGCGCGCATTTTTAGAGAAGCGTGAGCCGCGATTCACAGGCCGCTAAACAAACGTTATGTGATTTCGCCCTCTGAGAGTAAAGTCTTAATCCAATCAATACACTGAGGTTCAAATCTTGAGTAGCGGTTGGTCTCTTTTAGCCACGGCTTATAATTCTTCTGAACCGTTTAATGGTCAGTTCTGGAATTTTCAGAGCGGCCAAATTGGTGTGCGTGATGAATTAAATTCTTCGCTTGAAGGGTTGTGGCCTTATCGAAGCTGTCTGAATATTGGAGCAAATCGTAGGGGCTTGTATCTCTCGATATTTATTCTGTTCCGCTTGTGGCATCCATCTCTTTTTATTCCTTGGAGCGATGTGGCCGTAATTTCAGAGGAAGGTTTTCTTGGGCAGAAAATGAAGTTTAGTTTTAGGCAGATGCCGTTTGTCTCATTGTACATCAGCGAGCGTGTAGGGCTAGAAATAGTAAAATACGCAGAATGGACTACGCCAAACATAACGACTCATTAAACCGAAGCGGGATCAGATAACATTTCATACGCAACACGCCTGTCATGCCCGAACCTTTAACAATCATTAATCCCGTATCATCGCCCGCGCCGCGTGGTTATTCAAACGGCGTGCTCGCTCCCGCAGGCGGCAAACAATTATTCATCGCCGGACAAATCGGTTGGAACGAAAAGGGGCAAATCGTCAGTTCAGATTTCGCCGAACAATTCGATCAGGCGCTTGCCAACGTCATCGCAATCGTCTACGCAGCAGGCGGCACACCCGACCAACTTGCGCGCCTTGTCATCTATGTCACAGACAAAAACGAATACCGCGCCGCGCAACGCGAAATCGGACGACGTTGGCGTGCACGTATGGGAAAACATTTTCCGGCAATGACGCTCGTCGAAGTCAAAAGCCTACTTGAAGACGCCGCGAAAGTGGAGATCGAAGGCATCGCAGTGATATGAGAAAACAGTTTTCAGTTTTCAGACGACAGTTTTCAGTAAAAGCTAAAGCCGAGAACTCAAAACTGAAAACTCAAAACTGTTCCTACGCTTATGATTGAACCGAAAACCTTTTTGCTTGAGACGCACGACGCTGTTGCCACCATCACGCTCAATCGTCCCGAACGCCTCAATGCGCTGACGTTTGACAGCTACCGTGAATTAACGGATACCTTCGCCGAGTTGCAAACAGAATCTGCCGTGCGCGTCGTTGTCATCACAGGCACGGGACGCGCGTTCTGTTCGGGCGGCGATGTGCGTGACATCATCGGCGCAACTTTAGGGCGCGATGCCGCACAAATGCTTCAGTTCACACGCATGAGCTGCGAACTCGTCCGCAACATACGCGCGCTACGCAAGCCTGTGATCGCAAGTCTCAACGGCACGACGGCGGGCGCGGGCGCGTGCATTGCGCTCGCGGCGGATTTGCGCCTTGCCAGTGAAGATGCGCGCATCGCTTTTCTCTTCGTTCGCGTCGGTCTCTCCGGCGCAGATATGGGCGCGGCCTTTCTTTTGCCGCGTCTCGTCGGCCTCGCCAAAGCAACCGAACTGCTTTACACAGGCGACTTCATCGAAGCGCGCGAAGCCGAACGCATCGGACTCTACAATCGCGTCATCGCACCTGATAAACTAAAAGAAGAGACACATAAACTTGCGACGCAACTAACAAACGGCCCCTCTTTCGCGCTTGCCATGACGAAAGAAATGCTCAATCGTGAAATGGATGTGAGTTTTGACACGGCGCTCGAATTGGAAGCGCAGGCGCAAAGCTTGTGTATGCAGCACGCGGACTACCGAGAAGCCTACGAAGCATTTATGGAGAAGCGTCCGCCGCGCTTCAACAAGCGATGATGCACGACAACTTTATCGAAGAAACGCCGTTCTTCACAGACGCGCAGCGCAGCCTCGCCGTCGGCGTCGCACACTTCGTCGCACGCGAAATCGAACCGCGTGCGGCTGAAGAAAAGGATGTGGACGCGCATTTTCGGGCGCTGATCGCGTTGCTCGCCAAAGCCGATTTACTGCGCTATGCAGTGGCGTCGGGCGATGAGTTGTTCGACGTGCGCGCTCTCTGCCTCATACGCGAAGCGCTCGCTTACTCTTCGCCGCTCGCAGACCTCGCCTTCGTCATGCAGGGACTCGGAACATACGCGATCAGTCTTGCCGCGCTTCCTCATGTACGAGATTTCTGGCTCGCACGCGCCACACGCGGACAGGCCATCGCCGCCTTCGCGCTCACCGAACCCGACGCCGGATCAGATGTTGCCGCCCTTCAAACCATCGCGCGACGCGACGGCGATGCTTATGTGATAGACGGTCACAAGCGCTACATTTCAAACGCGGGACTCGCAGACTTTTACACTGTCTTCGCACGCACGGGCACACGCGACGACGGGCGCGCGAAAATCTCCGCCTTCATCGTTGGCGCGCGAATGCCCGGCTTTAGCGTGTGCGAACGCATACAGATGATCGGCGCGCATCCAATCGGTGAACTAGAGTTTTCACATTTGCGCGTGCCCGCCGAAAATATGATCGGCGCGGAAGGCGACGGGTTTTCCCTTGCGATGCAAACGCTCGATACCTTTCGCGCGAGCGTCGGCGCTGCCGCCTGCGGTATGGCACGCCGTGCTTTGGACGAAGCGATCACGCACGCGAAAAGCCGCCGACAATTTGGTCGCCCCCTATCCGAGCATCAACTGATCCAAGAAAAGCTTGCGGACATGGCAACCGAACTCGACGCCGCGCGCCTGCTCGTCTATCGCGCCGCCTACCTCAAAGACGCAAACGCGGCAGACGGCGGCACAGCGCGCGTCACACGCGAAGCGAGCGAAGCCAAACTCTATGCCACCGAAGCCGCCGGACGTATTATTGACCAAGCGCTACAGATACACGGCGGCGCTGGCCTAGTGCATAATCACATCATCGAACGCCTTTACAGAGACGTGCGCGCCCTGCGCATCTACGAAGGCACATCAGAGATTCAGAAGTTAATCATCGCTAATCAGCTTTTGAGAGAATAGAAGGACTATCGGCAATGAGAATTAAGATCATCGGCGGCGGGCCAGCCGGATTGTATTTCGCACTGCTGATGAAAAAGCGCGATCCGGCGCATGAGATAACGTTGCTGGAGCGGAATGCGCCCAATGATACGTTCGGCTGGGGCGTAGTCTTTTCCGATAAGACGCTTTCGTATCTTGAAAGCAGCGACGTTGAATCAACAGCACGGATTACCGAAAAGTTTGAGACGTGGGACAACGTGGACGTGGTTCACAGAGGCGAACGCGTAACGATTCGCGGCAATAAGTTTTCCGGCATCGCGCGCATTGAGCTATTAAATATTTTGCAGGAACGCTGTCAAGAGCTTGGCGTTGAACTGCGCTTTCGTTGCGAAGCATCTGCTGAAGACATCTTCACAGACGCTGATCTGATCGTCGGCGCAGACGGCGTCAACAGCACTGTGCGAGGAAGATACAGCGATTTTTTTCAGCCTTCTTTAAGCGCGGGCAAAAACAAATATATCTGGTACGGTACGCGCGAGTTGTTTCACGGTTTGACGCTTACGTTTCGTGAAACGCAGGCGGGCGTGTTTGCCGCGCATTCATATAAGTTCAACAAAGAGGCGAGCACGTTCATCGTCGAATGCGATATGGAAACGTGGACGCGCGCCGGTTTTGAAGGAATGACGAATGACGCGACGCGCAGTTATCTAGGCGAAGTTTTCGCAAGTGATCTAAACGGACACGAGCTTTTGTCGAACAACTCGAAATGGATCAATTTCACAAACGTGCGCAACACACATTGGAGACATCGCAACATTGTGCTGTTGGGCGATGCGCTGCACACGGCACATTTTTCCATCGGCTCTGGAACAAAGCTCGCGCTCGAAGATGCTATCGCGCTGCATAAATGTTTTGACGCGACGCAGAACGTGGCAGCAGCGCTACGAGAATTTGAAAAGACGCGAAAACCCGTCATCGAAGCGTATCAGGAAGCAGCGCACGAAAGCCGCGTCTGGTTCGAGAATGCCAAAGATTACATGTACCTCGATCCGCACGCGTTTGCTTACGAATTAATGACGAGAAGCAAGAAGATTGATTACGAAAATTTGAAGCGCAGAGACCCGCAGTTTATCACGGCGTATGAAAATGCGCGTTAGATTCCGTTAGATTGCAACGATGATTTCCTTCCTACGAAGCATCTTCAGCAGGCGTTTATTTCCAACTTGGCGCAATGAGGCGGCGGCGTTTGTCGTCACTTAAAGCAACATCTTGCTCGTCAAGTTGCACACGATCCCAGAGCTTGCAAGTCACTTGCTTGTGCGCTTGATCGAGGCCTTCGCAATAGTTTGTGAAAGTGCAGCGGCGAATTTCCTGCCCGCGCCCCATGCGAATCTTCAGAAACCAATCCGGGTCGGCGAGCGATTGACGTGCGGCAGCAATGATGTCCGCTTCACTGCGTTGTAGAATTGCTTCGGCCTGTTCAAAGTTCGCGATGCCGCCGGACGCGATAACGGGCGTTCGGAAGCCTGCGGCATTGACGGCGTGCTTGATCTTGACAGCAAGCGGAACGTTACGGCTGAACGGGCCACGCGCATCCGAGAGAATCGTCGGCATACATTCGTAGCCGCTGCGCCCCGTGTAAGGATAAACGGCGTGGCCGACTTTCGGTTGCTTCGCATCCTCAAACTTTCCGCCCTTCGAGATTGAAAGAAAATCCATTCCGGCGCGTGCAAATTCTTCGCCGAAGTAAACGGCGTCTTCGATGCGGTTTCCATTTTCGATTACTTCGTCGCCCAAAAAGCGCACGCCGACAACATAATCATCTCCGACGCGCTTGCGCACCGCGCGGTAAACTTCTAATGGCAAACGCACGCGATTTTCCCGCGCGCCGCCATAAGTATCCGGGCGATTATTTCGTGCGCTCAGAAAAGAAGCCATCGTGTAGGCGTGCGCGTAGTGTAGTTCAACGCCATCGAATCCTGCTTCGCGCGCACGCTCGGCGGCGTCGGCAAAAATCAACGGCAGCACGTGCGGTAGTTCGCGTATGTGCGCAAGGTGCATGTCGGTAACACGCTCTCGATAGCCGCGTCGGAGCGATTCCTGCTCGCGCTCATCAAGTACTGCGTCAAGCAACTCGTCCGGCGCATCCATCAGAAAGTTGCGCACGCTTGTTTCGTCGCTCGCAAGCCATACGACATCGTTCGTCGCTTCGGCCAAAGCATGGCGATGTTGATCCTTGACAGTGAAGAAGCGTTGAAAGAACTTCTGTTTTTCGGGGCGGCGCTTGACTGCGAGAAAGTCTATCAATTGAATAAAGAGCCGCGTTTGCCCGTCGCTTGCCTGCCGCACTGCTTCGACGAGTTGACGAAGTCCCGGAATGTAACGGTCATGCCCGATGCGCAGAAGTGGCCCGCTCGCAATGTCGCGCACGCCCGTCGCTTCGACGACGATTGCGCCGGGACGCCCCAATGCAAAGCGCGCGTACCAATCGAGGTTAGCGTCCGTCACGTAGCCATCTTCTGTCGCGCGCCAGGGCACCATCGCCGGAACCCACGTGCGGCTGTGAAGCCGGAGGCTACCAATTTGGATTGGTTGAAAAAGAAGCGCGTGCGCCGCTTCTTTTTCGCTCGGCCAGCGCGTTTCTGGAAGCGCGTGGCGAATGGGATTTTCTGGATGCCACATGATTTCAATGTGTCGCTTGTACGCGGGCAGCGCCAACAGTACAATACTTCTGACAACGTTGACAAAGACCGCACACGCTTAACGTAAACCTTGACTCGCAAACGCTGACAGAATCGTTCCCGGAGGATAAAGCTTTTGACTGACAAGCTCCTGAAATGGCGCAGTGAGTTTCCGATTCTGGACAAAACAGTTTATCTGATCTCACATAGTCTCGGCGCGATGCCGCGCGCGGTTTACGAAAGCGTGCATGAATACGCAGATGTGTGGGCGACACGCGGCGTGCGCGCGTGGGCTGAAGGCTGGTGGGAGATGCCCGTCCAGATAGGCAATGAAGTGGCGCGCATCATTGGTGCTGACCCGCAGACAGTTGTGATGCACCAGAACGTTTCCATTTGTCAGGCGCTCATTCTTTCCTGCTTTAATCCTGAACCAAAACGCAACAAAATCGTTTATGGGGAATTAGAATTTCCTTCCGTGCAGTACGTCTATGAAGCGCACGCGCGCGACGGCAAGTTTCGCATCGAGACTGTGAAATCCGATGATGGCATCACCGTGCCGCTCGAAAGAATGCTCGCCGCGATTGATGAAGAGACGTTGCTTGTGCCTCTCTCGCACGTGCTGTTTAAGAGCGCGTTTTTGCAGGACGCACGCGCGATCACCGAACGCGCGCATGAAGTCGGCGCGATGGTTGTGCTCGACACGTATCAATCGGCGGGCACTGTACCGTTCAGCGTGAAAGATTTGAACGTGGATTTTGCGACGGGCGGCTCCGTCAAATGGCTGTGCGGCGGCCCCGGCGCAGGATATTTATACGTGCGCCCCGATTTGCAAACAAAGCTTGAGCCACGCACGACAGGTTGGATGGCGCACGAAGCGCCGTTCGCGTTTGAGTCGGGCGCGATTCGTTACGCGCCGAACATCACGCGCTTTTTGCACGGTTCGCCTTCGATTCCTGCGCTCTATGCGGCGCGTTCAGGTTATCGCATCATTAATGAAATCGGCGTCGAAGCAATACGCGAAAAAAGCGTGCGGCAAACAACCAAGCTTATTGAGTTAGCCGAGGAAGCAGGCTTTCGCGTGACAAGCCCGCATGATCCATCGCAACGCGGCGGGACGATCACGATTGACGTAGAACACGCCGCCGCTGTCACGCGTGAATTGATTCGACGTGAATTTATCGTTGATTATCGTCCCGGCGCGGGCGTGCGTATCTCGCCGCACTTTTACACGAAGGACGAAGAACTCGAACTCGTCATTAATGAATTAAAAGACATACGCAACACGCGCACACATGCCGCCCACAACGCGGTAACACACGCAGCCTTCTAAAAAACTTTATGGCTAATGAATACGGCAATGCGGCTCCGCTCTCCTACAACAAATATCTGCGCGTTGCCGATCTAATCGGCTTGCAGGATTGCCTGTCTGATCCCGCGCACCATGATGAACTGCTTTTTATTACTATTCATCAAACCTACGAATTATGGTTCAAGCAAATCCTGCACGAGATTGATGCCGCGATCAGGCAGATGAATGAGAATCGGGCGGCGCAGGCTTCGCGCGCGATGATGCGCGTTGTTGAAATCGAAAAAATACTCGTCAATCAGATTCACATTCTGGAGACGATGACGCCGATCAACTTTCTACACTTCCGCGACGCGCTTAACCCTGCAAGCGGTTTTCAATCAATGCAGTTTCGTGAAATCGAATTCGCTTCCGGCTTGAAGGATGAAGCTATTTTGCGCAGTTTCAGCGAAGACGAATTTGCGTCCGCGCGCCTCGCCGAGCGTTATCACGCAGCGACGTTAAGCGATGCTTTTTATCAACTACTGCGCGGGCGCGGGTTGGATGCGCCAGCCGATGATGCATCTCTCGATGGTGAAGCACGCCGCACGCTTTACGACACAAGAACGCGCGCCGTGCTTGAAGTAATCACGCACTTTGAGGATCGCTACGAAGAGTTTCAACTGGCGGAAAGCCTTATCAGTCACGACGAATATTTCTCTTTATGGCGTTCGCATCACGTCAAGATGGTCGAGCGTATGGTCGGCACAAAGCGCGGCACGGGCGGCTCTGAGGGCGTCGGGTATCTGCGCACGACGCTCGATAAAAAATTCTTCCCGGAACTCTGGGAAGCAAGGACTTATCTGGACACGAAGCACGGCGAAACGGGCTGCCCGTTTACAGGTAAATAGAAAATAGTCATTGGTCAATGGTAAATAGATGGATATTTTTGTCTTACCATTTACGATTAACCATTCTCTCTTCACTAAAAGATGAACATTGAATTCCCCGAACGCTTCAATATGGCCGATTACTTTCTCTACCATAACGTGGAGAAAGGCCGTGCTGATAAAACGTGTCTTTATTTTGAAGATGAAACGTATACTTATGGTGAAGCAGCGCGGCGTGCGAATGAAGTGGGCAATGCTTTGCGTGAACTTGGGATTCAGATGGAAGATCGCGTTTTGCTCGCATTGCCGGATTGCCCGGAATTTGTCTGGGCGTGGTTCGGCGCAAGTCGCATCGGTGCGGTTATTACAATGGTCAATCCGCTTTTGCCTGCGGCGGATTACAAATATTATCTGGAATACACGCGCGCCCGCGTCGCTGTGATAAGTGAACAACTGCTTGAAACGTTCACGGAAGCGGCGCGGGATGCAAAGCACTTGCGGCACGTCCTTGTCGTTGGCGGCGAGCACGGCAATTTTCTTTCGTTCAAGCAAACCACAGCGCAGATGCCGCAGGAACTCGTGCCCGCCGATACGCACCGTGACGACGTGGCGATCTGGCTCTTTACATCCGGCTCGACAGGACATCCGAAAGGCGCTGTTCATCTGCACCATGATCTGCCATTCAACACAGAAGTTTATGCCAAGCGCACGCTCGGTATTTGCGAAGCGGATATAACCGTTTCTGTGCCGAAACTCTTTTTCGGCTACGCGACCGGAACAAATCTTCTCTTCCCTTTCGCGGTCGGTGGCGCAACCGCTCTTTTCTCCGAACGCTCCACGCCCGAAAAAATATTTGAGATGATCGAACGCTTGCGCCCGACCATCTTGACCAGCGTGCCGACGATGATTAACGGGATGCTTAATGCTGAAGGAGCAGGCGCGAAAGATTTATCTTCTCTGCGCATGTGTCTTTCGGCGGGCGAAGCATTGCCCGCAGAGCTTTATCGTAAGTGGGTAGAGATGTTCAATGTAGAAATTTATGACGGCATCGGCTCGGCGGAGATGTTTCATATCTACATCACGAATCGTCCGGGAGATGTGCGTCCCGGTAGTCTCGGACGCATTGTTGAAGGCTACGAAGCGCGTATCGTTGATGCGGAAGGACACGATGTCGAAGCGTGCGAAATGGGAACGTTGCGCGTCAAAGGCGATTCGGCGGCGCTCTATTACTGGCAGGCGCACGAAAAATCAAAAGAAACGTTCGCGGGCGATTGGTGCATGACGGGCGATCAATTCCACAAAGATGCGGAAAATTATTTCTGGTATCAAGGGCGCACAGACGACATGCTGAAAGTCTCCGGCGTTTATGTCGCGCCCGTCGAAATCGAAAACTGTTTGCTGCAACACGAAGCCGTCAGAGAGTGCGCCGTCGTCGGCCATGACGCAGGCGATGCGCTCGTCAAACCGAAAGCCTTCATTGTGCTTCACGATTCATTTGTAGCGTGCGATGAACTGGCGCAGAAGATCAAAGATTTCGTTAAGTCTCACATAGCGCTTTATAAATATCCGCGCTGGATCGAATTCGTCACATCGCTGCCAAAGAATGATCGTGGCAAGGTGGATCGAAAACAATTAAAACAGGAGCCAGAAGTCAGGAGTCAGGAGTCAGAATAAGGAAGCAACCTTTGCTTTCGACATCCTGCTCCTGCTACGCTCAGGCGAAAAGACGTTCGTTTTTATTCTGGCTTCTGATTCCTGTCTCCTGACTTCTCATGCTTTTTTCCACACGCATCACAGTTCGCTTTGGAGACGTTGACTCAGCCGGACTCGTTTATTACCCGCGCATCTTTCATTACTTTCATATCGCGCTTGAAGAATTCATCGCAGCACGCTGTGGCATTCCATATCATCGCTTGATGAAGGACGAACGCATCGGCTTTCCGACGGTTACTGCGCAGACACAATTCTTCGCGCCGCTGGTTTACGGTGACGAGATTGATGTGTCGATGCAGGTTGCCAACGTAGGCGAAACGTCTGTGACCTTCGAGTATGATATTCAACGCACAAGCGACCACATGATTTGCGTGCGTTCGACACAAGTTCACGTGGCGATGAATCTGAATACGCGTTGCGCCGTTCCCATCCCCGAAAAATACCGCCGCGCGCTCCTCAAAGCTCAAGTTTAAGAGCTTACCTGTTTACCATCCTTTTTGTTGTTTTCAGAATTTTATCTGGAAAAGCAATCCGGCTCATCCTTTCCTTACAACAGCAGATTTCGATTAAAGGAATTGAAGGAGCCACCCCATGAAAAAGATAATCTTGTCACTCGCCGCCGTAGTTTTCCTCGGTTTGCCGACCATTGCTTCGGCTGACACGTTCACATTCAACGCACCCGCCACCGCGCCCAATGCGGGCAGCGGCGGCCCCAATCAGTTCGATCTGAATCACTACAAAGCTTACACATGGAAAATCAACGGGCCGGATTCAACCGGCAAAACCATCAATTTATCTGGCAAAACGATCACCGGTGCCACGCTGACGTTCCGCAACATCAGCAACTGGGACACAACCGCCAACATGCTTTTCGTTCATTTACTCGACACGGCCAAAAACAACGGCGTGGCTTCGTTTCAGGACGCTCCGGCCAATCAAGTGCCCGTCACCGACATCAACGATGATTTCGCAGGCACGCGCTACGCAAATAACCCGCTCGTTGCTTCCGGCACGGCGAACACGTCTCTCTTCAATCAATCCTTTGCCTACACAAACGGTAGAAATTACACACAAGTCCCAAACTTCACCTACACATTTACCGCCAATCAGTTAAGCACATTGAGCGCATACTTCCTTAACGGCAATGACTTCGCGTTCGGTTTCGATCCCGATTGCCACTACTGGAACAACGGCGTTACATTCAGCATGACGACGGCGAACAACACGACGCCGACGCCGGAGCCTGCGACCATGACGCTGCTCGGCACAGGCCTCGCTGGTCTACTCTATCGCCGCCGCCGTCGCCAGCAAGCAGAGCAGCAGAAAGCGTAACGAACACAAAATCAGCTTCTTCAAGCTACGGATAAATAAAAGTGGCGCTTATCGAAAGATGTTCGATAAGCGCCACTTTTATTTTGGTAGTGAGTAAATTTTTCGCTTGACGAGTTCGCTAACTGCGCCGGTCAAGCCCGTAATCGCGTAAGCGGCGATAAAGCGTTGAAGGCGAGATGCCTAACACTTCGGCGGTTTTGCCGCGATGCCAATTTGTTTGTTCGAGCGCAGAGAGAATCTGCTGGCGCTCGACATCGCGCAGCGAGGCGGGCGTCTGCGTATTGCCTGACGTAGCCGCATCGTTTCCGTTACCCGTCTCTTCATTATTACTATTGCTGCTGTGCGTCACCATCATCAAAGGCATATTGGCGGCGGTCACAAGTGGACGCGCGACTTCCGGCGGCAGTTCGTTGAGCGTGATGCGATTATCGTTGGCGAGCAGCACGGCGCGTTCGAGACAGTTACGCAATTGCCGCACGTTGCCCGGCCAACTGTAATGTTTGAGCGCGTTCAAAGCTTCCGGTGTGAGTTCGTAAGCCCCTGCGCCGAGTTGTTTCAACAAATGATGCGCGATCAATTCAATATCATCTGTTCTTTCGCGTAAGGGCGGCAGCGCGATTTGAAAACCGTTAATACGATAAAGCAAATCTGAGCGAAACGAGCCGTCCGTCATGGCCGTGTCAAGATTGCGATTCGTCGCGGCGACAATGCGTGTATTGACTTCGACTTTGCGCACGCCGCCGACGCGATAAAATGTGCGTGTTTCAATGGCGCGCAAAAGTTTTGCCTGAAGCGGCGCGGGCAGCTCCGTTACTTCATCTAAGAAAAGCGTGCCGCCGTCGGCGAGTTCGATCAAACCTAATTTCCTTCCCTTCGCGCCGGAAAAAGCGCCAGCTTCGTAACCGAAGAGTTCAGATTCGAGCAGTGATTCCTGAAACGCCGCGCAGTTAAGATCGATAAACGATCCGGTTGCGCGATTCGAGAGTCTGTGCACTGCCTGCGCGACGAGTTCCTTGCCCGTGCCGCTTTCGCCAGTGATTAAAACAGAAGTTTCCGAAGGCGCGACGCGCTCGATCAAGTGAATCACTTCGCCCATCTGTTGCGAGGTAAAAATGATTTCGGGCGTTGTCGTTTGCCGTTCTAACTGCGCGCGCAGACGTTGATTGTCAACGCGCAGCCGTCGCTTTTCTGCCGCCTGTTTGACAAGCGCATCGAGTTCCGTGATGCGATAAGGTTTCGAGAGATAATCGTAAGCGCCGAGCTTCATCGCCTCAATCGCAGTTTCAACCGTCGCGTGCCCTGTCAGCATGATGACTTCGGGCGGATTCGGGCGCTCGTGCAGGCGTCGCAGAAGTTCCATACCGTCCATGCGCGGCATGTCTATATCGCAGAGAAGCACATCAACATTGCCTTCTTCGAGACGGCGCAATGCGGCTTCACCGTCCGGCTCCGCTTGCACGCGATAGCCTAAGCGTTGTAGTTCTTTCTGGATCACGACGCGCAGATTGGCTTCGTCTTCGGCGATGAGAATTCGCGTGCTGTCCGCTGTCTCCGTCAAAACTTACTGTTCTCCGTGGAATTTTATTTAAGCGGCGGGCAAGCGAAGAGTAAACGTTGTGCCTGCGCCGACAATTGATTGCACGTCCATGTGTCCGCCGTGCTCTGCTACGATACCATAACATACGGCGAGACCTAACCCCGTGCCGCGCCCGACTTCCTTCGTGGTAAAGAACGGATCAAAGATTTTTGCGAGGTGTTCGCGCGCGATGCCGACGCCTGTGTCACGCACTTCGATAAGCACATTCGCGCGTTCGTTGCGCGCCGCAAGCGTCAAAACGCCGCCCGCAGGCATTGCGTCAATCGCATTCGTCGCGAGCGCAATGACAGCCTGTTGCAACTGTCCTTCATCGCCGGAAACAAGTTGCAAATCGTCGGGGGCGCTTGTTTCAATCGCAATTTTCTGGCCGCGCCGTTGATGCGCCAGAAGCCGCGCCGTTGCGGAAATCACATTTGCCACATCAACGGGCGCGTGCTGACCTGCGCGCGTGCGGCTGAAATCGAGCAGGCCGTTCGTAATCGTTTTGCAGCGAAAAGCTTCCGTGCGAATCAACTCCAGATATTCGCGCAGATCATTTGCTTCCGGCGATGAATCGAAAGCGCCTTCGCGGACGCGCGATTCCAGGGCTTCGGCGCAGGCAGAGATGGTTGCGAGCGGATTGTTGATTTCATGCACCACGCCAGCGGCGAGACGCCCGACCGCAGCGAGTTTTTCTGTGCGCGCCACGGCGCGGTTGGCTTCGACGCGCGCAGTGATTTCTTCGCCGACAGTGATAACGTGCGAAACCTGTTCGTCATCGTCCGCGCGCATAGGAATTTTGCTGACCAGCCAGTGCTTCGTCGTGCCGTCTGCGGAAGCCGTTTCCTGCTCGATGCGTTCGATCTTGCCGGTCACGAAAGCGCGCGCGAATTCCTGTTCGAGCAGTTCGCGTTTCTGCTTCGTCAGCACATCAAAAATATTTCTGCCAAGAACTTTGTCGCGCGGA
>JAABUR0100000259.1_pt1 | contig 123543 bp, 125 predicted proteins | sample 5560091 | NCBI WGS metagenome assembly JAABUR01 (sample SAMN10711879, study PRJNA513375) | rock metagenome | isolation source: Antarctica rocks | place: Antarctica: Victoria Land, University Valley sud | reverse complement strand
CCCTCTGCCGACGCTTCACGTACGCCCTCGCGAGCGGCCGCGCACGGCTCGAGGTCGATGTGGTTCGCTACACCTTCATCGTCATGGAATTGCACCATGTACTCCTTGCCGGTCTCCCGGCGCACTCTCGTCAAGGGTCCGGGGGCTACTCCGGTGTCGGTGAATTCGCTTGGGCGCGCGCAACTCGCAGCGCTTCCGCAGAATCAAAGCCTAGACCGCGTAATCGACACGTTTCCCGGCATCGTCCGGTTCTCGTACAACGAACCGGTTGCGCACGGCTTTCACGGTCTCGCGTACGAACTCGACGGGGTTCCGTTGCCGCTCGGAACCACCTCAAACTTCAGCGAAGTGATCGACCCGCGCACGATCGATTCGCTCGAGGTCTTCACGGGGGCCTTTCCCGCCGAGTTTGGCGGTTCGCGCCAAGGCGCTGTCGTAAACATCATCAGTCACCGGCAGAACTTGGCGGCGCCGGAGGAGGGCTCGCTGACGGCCGGAATCGGTTCCTACGGCGGCGCGCAGACGTCGCTTGCGGAATCGTTCACGCTCGGCAAGACGCGCGTATTCCTCAACGCCAACGAGGAGCGTACCAATCGCGGCATTGATTCGCCGACGTTCGTTCCGATTCACGATCATTCCAACCAGTCCAATCAGTTTCTGCGAACGATCACCAACATCGGCGCGCGCGACACGCTTGCCGTCGACGCTTCCAACAACGACGCGGCCTTTCAGATTCCGATCGATCCCAACGTCGGCGACCCCAACGATCCGTTGATCGTGCCGGCCGGAACGGACGACGTGCAGCACCAGTACGACAGCTTCCTCAACGCCGTCTACACGCACAACGCCGCCGACGCCAATTCGTACACGCAGATTGCGCCGTGGTACCGTTATGATCGCGTCCGTTACCTCGGCGACGTGTCGAACGATCTCGCCGGCGGACTCGACGGCCTCAACCAAGATCGGCATTCGAACTTCGAAGGCATCCGCTTAACGCACTTCCACGTATTCGGACCGAACGCGATCAAGGCGGGAGTCGACGAATCAGTCGAAAACTTCGCCGGGAACGAATCGATCGCGTATTTCAATACGGATTCTAACGGCATGCCGGTTCCTCCACAGCAGACCTTCACCGATAATGCCGCGCAACGCGGTTCGCAATTCGGCGCCTATCTCGAAGACAAATGGACGCCGACGAATTACGTCTCGGTCCAAGCGGGTCTGCGCTACGATCATTCGACCGGTTACGTCGGCGGCTCGCGGTTGAGTCCGCGTATCGAGGTCAACGGGCAACTCGAGCCGCAGGATATTTTACACCTATACTTCGGCCGGCTGTATGCCGCTCCGTTTCTCGAAGATACGCGGAAGGCAGCCGTACTGCTCGGTGGTCAGAACGCGACCGGAGCGTTACCAGCGTACGATTTGCGGCCCGAAAATGACTCGTATTACGAGTTCGGCCTCGCGCACACGTTTGCACCGGGCGCCCGCGCAACCATCAACTTCTGGAAGCGTGACGTGACGGATGTTCTCGACACGACGCAGCTTGCGAATACGCCGATCTTCGCCGTCTTTAATAACACGATCGGTATTGCCAAAGGCGTCGAAGGCCGAGTCGACGCGAACTGGAGCACCGGCGACTCGCTCTTCTTCTCGACGCAATTCTCGGCGTCGATGGCCGGCGGCATCTCGGGCAGCACGTTCCTCTTCCCGCCGACCACCGATCCGAGCGATATAGCGCTGAGCCCCGAAGACCACGACCAAACTTTTTCAGCCGATCTCGGCTACACCAAAAACTTCGGGGCGGGACGTTCGTTTTTCGCAACGCTCGAGCCGCAGTACGGAACCGGCTATCCGGTGCAGTTTCAGAACGGCAGCGGCCGGCTTCCCCCGCACTTGACCTTCGACGCCTCATTCGGCCGGGATGCGGCGCGCGGCGCGAAACGGGCGCTGGGTTTCACCGCCGATTTTCAAAACTTCACGAACACACGCTATTTGCTGAAGGTCAACAACGGCTTCAACACGGCCCAGTGGGGCGAAGGCTTCCGGGCGGACGTGCGTGTGACCGCGCCGTTTTAGCGTTGCCGCGAGCGCTGCCCGCGACCGGCCCGCGCGGGGGTTTACCGCCATGGCCGTAAACTAAGGGCACAATGGGTGTGCCGCGAACACCGCTCGAACCGCCCACGGCTGAACAGAGCGCGTTTTTGGAGCGGGCGATGACACAGTACGGTAAGGCGACCTACAACTTCGCCTTTCGTTTGACCGGCAACGAAGCGGACGCGCGGGATCTCACGCAGGACGCCTTCATCCGCGTCTACCGGGCATGGCGCTCGTTCGTTCCAGGAACGTCCTTCCTCTCGTGGATCTATCGAATCGTTACGAATTTGCATAGAGACGAACTTCGCAGACGAAAAGGGCGTTATCAGGAAGAGCTACCCGAAGACAACGCGCCGCAGGAGTTCGGCGGCCAGCGGCCCTTGGCCGTCACCCCCATCGACGACTACGTCGAGCGCCAAGTCGGAGAGCCGCTCTCCAAAGCCCTCGCCCAACTTTCAACCGACCAGCGCCAAGTCGTGATCCTCGCGGACATCGAAGAGTACAGCTACCAAGAGATCGCGGACATCATGGGATGCTCCATCGGCACGGTCCGGTCACGACTCCACCGCGCAAGGGCCCTCCTCCGCCGCCTCGTCGAACGAGCACAACACCAAGAACGATGAATCAACACCTTTCAAACGACACCCTGACCGATTACCTCCACGGCGAACTGCGGCCGCAGGACGACGCGCTGGCGCACGCCCACTTGTTGGTTTGCCCGACGTGCCGTGCGGCGCGCGACGCCGAAACCAGCATCACCGAGTTCGTTCGTGCCGGCGCCGCGGCCGAGGAGCATGAGTTTCCATCCCTCGTCTCGGCTGTCGTCTGGGAGCGCATTCGCGAAGCGCGGCCGTCACCGCTGGGTCGGTTGAGCGCTTTTTTGCGGCCCGCGATCGCGGTCCCGGTCGCTGCGGTGCTACTGCTTGGCGGATGGTTCGCCTCACCGCTCGGGCACGGCTCGGCGAACGGTGCCCGCTCGATCGATGCGGTGTACTACTTCCAGCAGCACGCGGCCCAATCGGCTAGCTCGCCTCTATCCGAGCACTCCGGGCTGCCCGTTCTCGAGACCTCGATGAGCGACGAAACCGTCTCTGCCCCGCCGCTGATGAACCAGTATGCCGCCTACGCAGTGTCCGGCGGGATCGATGCCGTGCGATAAGCGCGCGGCGGCCAATCGACCAGTCTGCATGAGTTTGCGCGCGCTCTGCGGCGCGTCCGTTGTAGCTCTGCTCGGGGCGTTTTCGGCATCATCCGGGGCGCCTGCAAAAACTGAAAAGCACGCCGTCAAGACGTCGTCGAACCCGAGTACGCTGCTGCGCATGAGCATCGACGCCCCACGTACCGTCTCGTACGTGGGGCAGTTCGAAACGGTGCGCTTCAGCTCGGCGCGCGCAAGCGCGACCATCGTCAAGGTCGAGCACCGGGCTCCCGCGCTGACGCGACGCTGGTTCGTCGCGCCCGAAGCGTTGTATGGCGACTACATCATCACGCGCGGAACAGCTACCTATGATTTCGATACCAAACACGGCCGGTTGACGATCTCGCACAATCCGACGATCGACAACCAGATATCGGCCGCCGACGATTTCGATGAGGTCTTGGCCAATTATCGTGCCATACCCGACGGCGCCGATACCGTTGCCGACCGCGCGACCCAGTCCTTCGTATTCGTCAACAAACACACGGGCGAACGGGCACTACGCGTTTGGCTGGATCGCGAGACCCACCTCGTGCTTAAGAAAGAAGAATACCACGCCAACGGCGCGGTTGCTTCGCAGGCACGCTTCGAGGAGTTGCGCTATACCGATGCCATTCCCGGTGGGCTCTTTGCGATCGACCCACCCCGCGGGTACGCGCAAGTTGCGGGCGTGAGCGTCGACATGCCGTCCTCGGATATTCAACGCGTCATCAAAGACGCCGGCTTCACGCCGTACGAGCCGAAGAATCTTCCCCAGGGATTCGCGCTCGACAGCGGAGACGTCACGACGGTCAACGGCGTGCGCAACTTACAGCTGCTCTACTCCGACGGGTTGCGAACGATTTCGCTCTTCGAGAACTCGAGCGGCGCGGCGGCGGACTTCGGTGCCCTCCGTCCCAAAACGCTCGAGTTCGAAGGCCATCAAGCGGAATACATTGAGGACGGCCCGACGACGCTCCTGACCTGGAAAGAACACGACCTCCACTTCGCACTCGTCGGCGATTTAATGCGTACCGAACTCGTGGCCATCGCGCGAAGCGTCGTCCCCTAGAGGATTCGGTTTCACCGAATCCGTCGCGTTTGCGGCTTTGCCGCAACCCCCCTACAGTGCAAGTCGCTAGCGCCGATACCGCTACTTTTTGAAGATGTACGCCATGACGTTGCCTTCATAGTTCGGTACGGCACCGATCAGTTTCGCGCCCGAGGGCGCTTTGCCGGGACCGTCGACTACGATGAGCGACCCCGGCAACGTACAGGCAAGCCCGACACCTTCGATCGGCACGAGCGACGCTCCGCCCATGTAGAAATCGACGAACGTTTCATAATTGTACCAATCGAGCGAACCGAAGCACACCCGACGTTCGCCTACGCCCAGTACGCGAACCGTATGAAACAAGCTTGCGGTACCGTATTTGAATGCGTCGGCGGCCATCGCCGGATAGACGGTGAAATACACGCGCGCGAAATCGGCGAATGCGAAGGCGGCCGTGGCGACCAGTGCCGTCGCCGCCATTTCACGTAGGCGCGTGGCGGCCGCAAACCGTCCGAGCCACAGGTATGCTGCGCGTAGGCCAATCGCCGTTAGGATGCAGGCGAGCGGCGCTCCGATCATCGTTCGTGGAAAATCCGGGACGCCGTCGTTGGTCAAAGCGCCGCCGAGCGGGTAGATCGCAAGCCAGACGTAGAGCAGGATCGCCGCCGCGCGTCCGGCGACACGCGGTGCTTTTACAAGACCGACCAGCACGAACGGCAGCATCCACCAGTATAGTTCGCCGTAGCGCGGACCGTGATCCAGAATGCCGTCGCCGTATCCGAAGAGCGGTCCGATCCAAAAGTGCGCGATGTAATTGTGCGCGAACGTTCCCAAAGCGTCCGGCGTATAGCCGTGGCCGAACGTCGCGATGTTCGCGTCGCGCCAGAAAAAGCGCGGATGCATTGCAACAGCGGCGGCGAGCGGAGCGATGATAGCGAGGGCAACGCTGCATGCAAGCGCCAAGGGCCGCAGACACGCGCGCGCACTGCTCGACCGCGCAAGGATGAGCGCAGCACCGAGCAAGATGCCGTCGACCGGTTCCGCCCGGTATGAGTACGCCCCGATACCGAGCAGTATGCCGGCCAGAAGCAACGGACGCACGGTGCGCAAACGTAGGCCGCATGCGAGCGCGGCCAAGCCGCCGAGTAGGAACGGAAAGACGGCCGCGTTCTCCCAACCCAGCCGTGAGATGTGGATCGACCACGGAAGCAGCGCGAATAAAGCGGCCGCGCCGTCGGCGAGCACGAACGAAGCGACCCCGTTGTCGGCGCTGCGCTTGGGAAGCGTAAGTTCGAACGTCAGCCAGCGCAGCGCTGCGACCGAAATGACGCCAAGCAGCGCCGCCGGCAGACGCATTGCAACTGCATTGATCCCGAAGATTGACGTCGAGACGGTCTCGAAGATGCCGTAAAGCGGCAGATACTCGACTCGCAGATCGAAGAACGGCACGGGCGGCGCGCGACCGTGCAGCACGTTTGCAACGCCGACGAGGCCGGCAAGTTCATCGGCGTGAACTTCAAGCGGGTTCGTTCCAAGCGCATACAAGCGTATGCCGAGCGCGACGGCAAGAATAAGCGCGACGCGCAGCCGGGTCGCACGACGCGTGCGCGCCGTCGACTCCGAGGCAGCGAAGGCGCCGGCTCTAGGCGCCTCGGGCGCCCATCTTCGGATCGGGCCTGCGACCTGCAGCGGACGCGGCCAGCGCCGAGGCGATATCGCCCTGCGCGACCTCGCCGCTCGCAATCGATTGCACCCGGCCGTCGGCACCGATCAGCACGAGCGTGGGAAAGCCGCTCTGCAGATATGATTTCGCCACGCCGAGATTCGAGTCGAATGCGACCGGATAGCGCACGCCGAAACGGGTTGCAAACGCGATCACGTCCGCTTGCGTTTCGGGGTTCCGTCCCGTGATATCGTACGGGCTGCCGCCAACCGCGACGAAGTGCGCTCGATTTTTATACGTATCGAATAACCGGTCGAGCACGACCGTTTCGCGCTGGCAGTGCGGACACCACGTGGCGAACACTTCAAGCAGCGTCGGCTTTCCGCGAGCCTGCGCGAGATCGAAGGGTCCTTGCGTCGTTGAAACGACGAACTCCGGCGCCTGTTGCCCGATCGAGAGTTGTGCGCTGATCGGCGCCGTCGAGGCCGACTGAGGCACGCGGTTGGCGACACCAAATGCGACGAGCACGCCGATTGCGACCACGGCCAGCGATGTAAATATGATGATGCGGCGGCGCGAGGCCTGCGCCTGCAGTGTCGCACGCGAGGGGGGAACGTTGCGGCGTTCGGCTGGATTCATGACGGTAACACTTCGGGCCGGACAGCGCCCGCACCGCTTGACCCAGCCTCGAAGTCCGGCGCAGTTCGGCCAATTCCCAGGAGCCGGTCGACCGCATATGCGCCAGGCGCGCGCCATGCAATGAGCGCAGCGGCCGCCGTCAGCGCGACGTCCGCCGCGACGTGACCCCATGACGGCGGCGTCGGAATGCCCGACCCGAAGCAACCGCAATCTGCCGGCAAACGCCGCACGACGAGCGACGCAACGGCGCCCGAAAAAATCGCAAACTGTGCGCTTGCAATGATCGCGGCTGTGCGCGTGAAGAGGCCGGCGCACAAATACCCGCCGAGGATAATCTCGGCGAAGGGCAACGCGACTCCGAGGGGACCGACGATTGCGGGCGACAGGAGCCGATAACCTGCAATCGACGCAGCCGTCGCACTTGGACCGTCATGCGCTTTGAACGCGCCGGCAACCACGAGCAGGATGCCGACGGCAACGCGCAGCGTGAGGACTCCGAGGCCGTTGACCCTCGCCGAATCCACTAAGCCCATGCCGTCACCGCATCGCCGAGCGCGCGCTGGCGCGGCGGAATCGCCGCTGGATCGGCGCGTTCGGTTTGGGCACCGGCGTCATGCGCACGCAACGTCGCTTCGACCGCGCGCGCGAGCGTCGGGATGTCGTAGCCCCCTTCGAGGCAGTACGCGACGCGACCGTTGCAGTACTCGTCCGCCGTTTGTCGGATCAGCGTGCCGAGCGCGCGCGCTGCAGGCTCCGCAGCGACGCCGAGATCGCCGACCGGATCGCCCGCGGCGAAGTCATAGCCAGCGCTGATGACAAGCAGATCGGGCCGGATGCGCGCCGCTACCTCCGGCAGCAGCCGCTGCCACGTCGCGACGAAAGGTTCCGTTCCGTACGCATGCGGCGGAAGCGGCAGGTTGACGATTGCGCCCGCGGCATCGAAGCGCTGTTCGTTCGGACCGCCGGTTCCCGGATACGCCGGGTAGCCGTGCGTCGACACGAAGGAGACGCCGCCGCCCGAGGCGGCTTGCGTCCCGTTACCGTGATGATAGTCGAAATCGACGACCATCGCCCGGCCCCCATGCGCTGCAACGAAAGCACGTGCTGCGACGGCGGCGTTCCCGAATATGCAGAAGCCCATGCCGCGCGCGGGCTCGGCATGATGGCCCGGCGGCCGCACGAGCGCAAAGGCAGCGCGATTGCCATCGACCGCAGCCTCCATCGCCGCAAGCGCTCCGCCAGCCGCACGGCGCGCGACGGCAAGTGAGGTTTCATCGATGACGGTATCGCCCGTGGAAAGGTAGCCGGCACGGTCCGGCCCCACCGTCGCAACATCGCGCTTGACGCGTTCGAGATACGCGTGAGGGTGCACGAATTCGAGTTCCACATCGGTCGCGTCGCGCGCCGCTACGCGGTCGCCGAACAACCCTGCCGCGTCGAGCCGGCGTGCGACGGCTACGACGCGATCGGGGTTTTCAGGATGCGCGACGCCGCGCAGATGCTCGGTGTAGAGCTCGTCATAGACGACGATCACGCGGCGAAAATTTCCTCAGGCGTGGGGTGCGGCGGTGCTTTTCGGTTTGGGCTTGGCCGCGTGAGCCGCTGCCGGCGCATTCCCCGAGACGCGGCGCAGCGCGCGATCGACGTCTGCGGCAAGCTGCGTGCCGGGTTTCAGGTAGGGTTTGATCTGCGTGTACGCTAGACGCGCCTGCGCTTTGTCGCGATCGCCTTCGGCGCACCGGCCATAGGCGAGAAACAGCGTCGGATACTGCTTCATCAAGCCGATCGCGTTCTTATCGATGGCCTGGAACGCACGGGTGCATTCCTTGTAGTTGTGCAACTCGAGGTCGGCGGTCGCAAGACCCGCGAGCGCCTGCGGCGTGCCTTGCAGTGCAAACGAGTGTCGGAAAGCGTCGCGTGCGCCCTCGTACTGACGGCTCTGCGAATCGAGTTGCCCGAGCGTAAACCAAGCGGTCGGATCGCCCGGCGTCACGTCGGTGATGCGTTTGACGTAGCCCACTGCATCGCCCATGCGCTTGCGCGCAAGGGACAGTTGCGCCAAGCGGGTCAAAGCATCCGTGCTATTTTTGTCCAGCCCGAGCGCGGTTTTCCATTCGGCCTCCGCTGCGTTCTGGTCTTTCGCGATGGCGACGTCGTAGTCGCCGTATGCGACGTGCACGCCGGCGGCTTTGGGATAGAGCTGCTCGGCGCGCTTGAGCGTCGCGAGCGCATCGCCGTTCATCTTCTCGTCGCGGTAGACCGTGTATTCCTCGACCAAAACTGCGGCCTTGCCATCGTCGGAGGAAACGTCTGCGAGCAGCGTTTCGTAGGTCGCGATCGCGCCTTTGACGTCGTGATTGGTGGCTTGCAGCCGCGCTTTGCCGAGCAGCGCGTCGGTGTTTTTGGGATCGAGTTGCAATGCGGCGCCGAACTCGGTTCCCGCGAGCGCGTACGCCTTTTGCGAGATATAGGAGCGCGCTGCTAGAATCAGCGGCTGCGGGTCTTTGGGATCCAGTTTGGCGGCGGCTTCGAATTGCGCGCGCGCTTCGTCGAATTTGCCCTCTTGTCCGAGTACGAGCCCGTAGTTTTCGAAGACGCGCTTATCGGTCTTGTTGAACGTGCTGGCACGTTTGGCAACGCGTTCTGCATCGGGTGCACGATTGGTTCGGAGGTAAAGTTCCGTCAACGTCAGCAGCACTTGTGCGTTGGTTGGTTCCAGATTCGAGGCTTGCTCGAAATCGTTCGTCGCCTCGCGGATACGGCCGACGTTTTCGTTTGCCACGCCATCGAGATAATAGACCTGCGCGTTCTTGTCGCCGAGTGAGAGCAATTTCTGAGTAAGCGCGAGCGTCTGATCGGGGCGGCCGACCTGCAGCTCGTAACTGGCGAGCTCCGCAAGTGACTCCTTGTCGCTCGGATTCGCCTTGAGTTTGGCTTCGAGGCGCGGAATGGCCGTTTCCGGCGGTTCAGGTGTCGCCGTCGGAAGGGGCGCCGGCGAGCCGCTTGCGCTTGCACTCGGGGCCGGTGAGGCGGCCGGGCGCCGCGGAGCACTCGATGCGTAGCCACCGGCGAGCAAGCAGCAGCACAGAGCGATGATCGTGCCGGCGAGGGGGCGAGTTGGGATGTTCAAACGGTTCGTCTTTCGAGAGGAGCGGTTGCTTAAGCGTGAACGGCGGCGCCGGCGCGCAGCGCTTTGGTCAGTTCCGGGACGATTGCGAAGAGGTCGCCGACGACCAGAAGGTCGGCAAATTCCCCGATCGGGACGCTACCGTCCTTATTTATAGCAACGATGGTACCGGCGGTGCGCATTCCAACTTTGTGTTGGATCGCGCCGGAAATGCCGCATGCAATGTAAAGATTGGGTGAGATCGTCTTCCCGGTCTGGCCGACTTGATGGCCGTGTCCGATCCAGCCCGCGTCGACGGCAGCGCGCGAGGCGCCGACCGAACCGCCGAGCGCGTCGGCGAGGTCCTTGAGGATCGTCTTGAACGGCTCCGGGCCGCCGACGCCTCGGCCGCCGGAGACGACGATCGATGCCTCCTCCACGCCGAGTTCCCCGGCCGCTTCGACGATGTCTTCCTCAACGACGATCGCATAGGTCTTGCCGGCCGGTTTCTCGAGCGCCACGATCGTGCCGGCACCTGCCTGCGGCGACGCCGTAAAGGCGTTGGGACGCACGGCTGCGACGCCGTAGTCGCCCTTGAGCGCACACGACGTGATGAGCGTGCCGCCGAGTTTCGGCGACGTACAGACGACCTTGCCGTCGGTCACGGCGATGTCGGTGAGGTCGGCGGTCTGCCCGCAGTCGAGCCGCGCCGCGAGCCGGCTGCCGACGTCGCGCCCGATCATCGTATACGGCACGAGGACGAGCCCCGAACCGACGGCTCGCGCGACCGCAGCCACGTAGTCGACCAGCGGGTCGATCAGAAACGCATCGATGTCAGGGTCTTCGGCGACGTGGATCGTGTCGACCGGATAAGCCTTCAGCTGTTCGGCGGCGCCGCCGGCGTTTTTCCCGAGCACGACCGCGTGCACGGAGCCGCCCAGCCCCGTCGCCAGTTCCTTCGCTTTGCTCGCCATCTCGAATGAGACGCGGCGCGGCTGCCCGCCGGTGTGTTCGATGAAAACGATGACGTCACGCATCAGACGAATTTCTTCTCCCGCAGGAACTCGAGAACTTTTTGAGCGCCGGCGACCGGGTCGGGCGCTTGATAGACCTCGCCTTTGCCGCGCGTGGGCGGCGTTTGAAAACCGACCACTTCCGTGCGCGCGCCCGCTACGCCGATCTCTCCCGCGACGCCGGCGTCGACAAGACTGCGGACGGCGATCGTCTTCTTCTTCGCGCCCATGATGCCGCGCAGCGACGGGTAGCGCGGCTCGTTGATCGACTTCGTGACGCTCGCAAGTGCGGGCAGCGGCGCGCTGATACGCGTGTAACCGTTGTCGGTCTCGCGCTCGGCGCGTAAGGTCGTGCCGTCGAGTTCGAGTTTGCGCAGGTACGTCAGTCCGGGCACGCCGAGCAATTCAGCGAGCATGCCGGGAAGTTCGCCCGTGATGGCGTCGGTCGACTGCGTCCCGCACAGCACGAGATCGAAGCCGTTTCCCGCAATGGCCTTGGCAAGCGCGTGAGCCGTGCCCCAGACGTCGGAGCCTTCGGCCTTCGGATCCGAAAGCATGATCGCGTCGTCGGCGCCCATGGCCAGCGCTTTACGGACGATTTCCTTGCCGTTTTCAGGCGCCATCGTAACGACGGTAACGGTCGTGCCCTCGCCGCCGAGCTTTTCTTTGAGTTGCAGCGCCGCTTCCAGCGCGTACTCGTCGAACGGGTTGAGCACGGTCTCGACGCCCGTGCGGACGAGCCGTTTCGTGCCCGGATCGATGCGCTTGTCGGCGTTTGTGTCGGGGACGAGTTTGACGGTGACGACGATTTTCAAGAACGGGGCCTCCAGCGTAAGGGACTCGAGTGGGATGACCGAGACTCGAACTCGGATGCTCTCGCGAGCGGCAAATTTTCACACCACGATGGCTTTCGCCACTATCGCGCCGGCGCGATATTCGTGGTCCGGACTGTGCCTTGACCCTATCGGTCCGCGCCTGGTGGCGCCGGACAAACGTAGGCCGCGCCCGTCCAGTCTCTACACCTTCTGGGTTCGCGCGTGGCGAATCCGCCGCGCGCGAATCCTGCTTGGCTCGGCGTTGTCGTGCGTGTGCGACGAGTTCGCCGACTTTGAGCGCATCCCGACCGCCGTTTCCGCGCGGCCGGCTCCAACCTAAAAGTCTGCTGTGTCTGCCGATTCCACCATCATCCCGTGCTCTTGGCTTCGCTCTCCGCATCGCGAACACCCCGAGGCGCGGGGACCCGCGCGAGAAGAAAGCCGAGCAGTAGATCGTTGCGCTCGACGCGGGCTTCGCCCGCGCCGAGCACGCGGAGCACCTCCGAGAGCACGATCCCGCCCCCTACGATCACATCCGCGCGTTGCGGCAGCATACCCGGGAGCGCGCGGCGCGCCGCCAGGTCGAGATCGAGCAGCATCTCGATGGTCGTGTCGAGCATCTCGATCGTCAGGACTGAACCGGCAACCCGTTCCACGTCGGAGCGCGTTGCCACGGCAGCGATCGTCGCCGGGCTACCAGCGACGGCGCGGACCGCATCGACCGGCGCAAACTCTGCGAAGGGCGCGACAACCCGCTGCGCGGCGGCCCGCGCCTGCGCGGCAGCGGCGCACGCCCGGGCACCCGGCTCCCCGCCAAGCAGCGCCGGAAAGCGTTCCGAGAGGCGCACGGAACCGATCTCGAGCGAGCGCGCGCCTTCGAACCGCCCGTCTCGGCCGGCGGCACACTCGGTGCTGCCGCCGCCGACGTCGATAACGGCAACCCGCGTGCCGTCCCGCGGTGCACCCGCGGCTGCTCCTGCGAAGCTATAGGCCGCTTCGGTCTCGCCGCTGAGGACCTGGAGCGGGACGCCCGTCAGCGCGTGCATCCGCTCGGCGAATGCCGCGCCGTCGGTCGCGCGGCGCACGGCACTGGTAGCGATCGACGCGAGTTCGGCATCGTGCCGGCGCGCGCGCCGGACGAAATCCGCCGCAGCCGCCAGGGTGCGCGCGACGGCCTCGGGCGCGAGCGTCCCTCCCTCGCGCAAACCTTCACCGAGGCGCGTCCCGGTTTGCGCGTGCTCGACTTCATCGAGCGTACCGTTGCGGCCGTCGCGCACGACGAGCAAGCGCACCGTATTCGTGCCGAGCGAGAGGACGGCCCGCGTCAATAGCGCTTGCCGGCCGATGCCTCGCGCGTCTTTTGCACGAGCCCGAGAGCACGGTCGTAGTCCCGGTTAGCGATGCCCGCGTAGAGCGTATCGATGATCGTCAGCTGCGCGATGCGGCTCGAGGTGGCGTCACTTCCGAACGCCGTTTCCTTGGCAGCCGTAAAGAGCTTGACGTCCGAAGCTTTCGTGATCGGAGAGGTGGCCCGATGCGTGATACAGATCGTCGTGGCGCCTGCGCTTCGCGCGTTCTGCATCGCGTCGCAGACGTCGCGCGACGCTCCGGTGTGCGAGATGCCGAGCGCGACGTCGCTTGGTCCGAGCAATGACGAGGACATCGCCATCAGATCGGAATCGTTGAGCCAAACGGCGCAGATGCCGAGTTTCATGAACTTATGATAGGCGTCGAGCGCGAGCGGCGCGCTACCGCCGATGCCGTAGATCTCGACCTTGCGCGCACGTGCAATCGCGTGCACCGCACGTTCGAGTTCCGCATCGGCTAACACTTCGAGCGTGTCCTTCAGTGCTTGAGCGTTAGCCGCAAACACCTTCGTTTTGAGCGCTTCGAGGGAATCGCCGGGCGCAATCTGCTCGTGAACGGTCTCGGTCGGCCCGACCAGATCGCGCGCGAGCATGATCTTAAATTCTTGATACCCTTTGTAACCGATCTTTTGGCAGAGCCGGACGACCGTCGATTCGCTCGTCTGCGTGCGCTCCGCGAGTTCGGTCACGGTCAAGTAAATCAGGTCTTCAGGATGCTTGAGAATGAAGTCGGCCACGCGCTGTTCGGCGGTTCGCAGCGAATCGAACGTGCCGCTGATGCGTACGAAGCACCCCGGGACGGCGACAGGCTCGATGTCCACCTCCGCCGGTTCTCCGGAGACTCTGATTTACCCCGGCTCATCGTTGCGCGCCTCGCTCCGAGCTAAACCAGAGCCTCCTTACGTGACTTTGGTTCGCGCCTCAAACGATGCGGCTCGCCGCTTCTTGCGGATGAAATGCCGCTCCGCGGGCGGCGGTCCGTCGGCTGGGTCCCATTCCTGCGAGGAACGCAAGAAGGCATTCATCTGCGCTTCGAATGCCGCCTCGATCAGACGCGGCGCGCCGCGTTCGAGTGCAACGATCGCATGTCCGCTGCGGCGCTCGAGCGCGAGCGTGAGCGGTGCGCGGGTCGCCTGGCTCGACACGTACGCGGGCCGGTTCGCAGCCAGTTCCGAAGCCGGGACCGCGGCGAGCGTGCCGTCCTCGAGACGAACCGTCGCGCCGTGTTGATGGATGTTGATCACCGTGCCGCGCACGGCGCTCACGGATCGGGCTGCCAATTCGTTTCGGGTTGCGGCGTCGGCGTCGGCAACCCGCGCACGTAGATGATCTCTTCGTGCGGACCGACGAGTTTGAGTTTCTCGTGAATCTCCGGGATTGCACCGCGCGGGTCACTTAGACGTTCAAGCGTACGGCGTTGCTCGCGCTCGCGCTCGCGCAAGCCGTCGATCTGCGCCTGCGAAGCTGTGATCTCATGGGACAGCGCGACGTTCTTGGCGAGGATACCCTCGAACTGAATCGCGATCGTCGCGAAGACGGCGACCACGAGCACGAATGCCCCGATGCGCGCCGCCATACGCATCGTGCGCGGGAGTCGCCGCTTCACGGCACCGCTACCACGCGCGGCAACGTCGCCTCGTCCCGCGCGCCGATGCGCCGAAATTTGCGATAACGCCGCTCCCGCAAGTCACTCGGCGGCAACCGTTCGAGATCGCGCAGCGAAGCGTCGACCGCGTCGAGCAGCCGTTCGATGAACGTGGTCGCATCGCGGTGCGCGCCCCCGAGCGGCTCCGGCACGACTTCATCGACGATATCGAATTCCAAGAGATCGGCGCTCGTCAGTTTGAGGTGTTCGGCCGCTTCGGGCGCTCGCCCGGCATCACCCCACAGGATCGCGGCACATCCTTCCGGCGATGCGACGGAATAGACGGCGTTTTCCGCCATGATCACCCGGTCGGCGAGCGCGATTGCGAGCGCTCCGCCCGAGCCGCCTTCGCCGATGATCGACGCGACGACGGGCACTGACGTCTTGCAGAGCGCCATCAATGCCGAAGCAATGGCCTCCGCTTGCGCGTGTTCTTCTGAGGCGACCCCGGGATCGGCACCCGATGTATCGACCAAGGTAACGATCGGCAAGCCGAAGCGATCCGCGAGGCGCATCAACCGCGTCGCCTTGCGATAACCTTCGGGTGACACCATGCCGAAGTTGCGCTTGATATTTTCTCTCGTGTCGCGGCCTTTCTGCTGCGCGAGCACGATCACACGCCGTCCGCGCAGTTTTGCGAAGCCGCCTACGAGGGCCGGATCATCGCGGAATTGACGATCTCCGTGCAGTTCGTCGAACTGATCGAACGCGGCGAGGTAATCGCTTGCGATTGGACGTTTGGGATGGCGCGCCATGTTGACGCGCTCCCAGGGAGTAAGATTTCCGAACAGATCGCGCAGGAGACCCCGATAGTTCTCTTCGAGCATCCGCACGTCGTCATCGAGCGCTCGCCGGTCGGCGGCTGCCGTCGCGCTGCCGCGCGCGCGCAATACGGCGATGCGTTCCTCGAGTTCCGCGAGGGGGCGCTCGCGTTCGACGATCACGTTCATGCTGTTCGGCGCATCAGATCGCGAATTCCGGTACGGCTTTGAGCAGCGGCGCGGCGCGTCTGCGATCGACGGCATAGTCGAGCACGCGCACGAGCGTGTCGCGCACGGCGGCCCGCGGCACCACCAAATCGATCTGGCCCTTTTCGAGGAGAAACTCAGCCGTTTGGAAGTTGTCGGGAAGGCGTTGGCGCACGGTCTGCTCGATGACGCGGCGCCCCGCGAACCCGACCGACGCACGGGATTCGGCAATGATCACGTCACTCTGGAATGCAAACGAAGCGGACACGCCTCCGGTCGTCGGATCTGTCAGCACGGTGACGTACAAATTCCCATCAGCGGTAAAGCGTTCGACGGCCTGCGTCGTTTTGGCCATCTGCATGAGCGCAAGCATGCCCTCTTCCATGCGCGCTCCCCCGCTAGCCGTGAAGATGACGCACGGCAGGCGGCGCTGTTGCGCCTCTTCGAGCAAATTCGCGATGCGCTCCCCCACCACGGTGCCCATCGTGCCGCCCCGAAAACTGAAGTCCATCACGCCGAGCGCCACCGCGAATCCGTCGAGCGTTCCAAAACCGGTGACCACCGCCTCTGAAAGGTTCGACTTTATGCGATCCCCGTCGAGCTTGTCGAGGTACGAGCGCTTATCGACCCATTCGAGCGGGTCGCCCGGTAATATCTCGTTTCCGATCTCGACGAAGTCGTCGTCGACGAGCGAATTGATGCGGTCGTAGGCCGACATCCGGAAGTGATACTGACACTTGCTACAGACCGAAAGGTTAGCAGCTAGGTCTTTGCGATAGAGCATCTCGCCGCAGGACGGACACTTGACCCACAGCGCCGCGTCCTCCGCCGGAACGTCGCGCTCGCGCAGCCGCCGCAGCCAATCGGGCATCGGCATCAGGCGATTGTTTTTTCTGTCGGTGCGCCCGTGCGCGGTGACGAAGCAGGCGCGAAGTTTCTGCGTCCGAAGATGCGGCCCGCGTAGATGCGCCGCAATTGCCGAAGGTAGTTGGTGATCTCCTTGCCGTTGAGCTTCGATTCGCCGACGACGCGATCGGTGAACACGTACGGGACTTCGAGGGCTTTGCCGTAGTGCGCTTTGGCGGCAACTTCGAGCCCGATTTTGAAGCCGATCGGATCGAGCGCGACGCCGTCAAGCGCCTCGCGCCGTACGAGCAGAAAGCCGCTCGTGATGTCACGGATCGGAGTGAGCGGCCATGCCAGCATGCACGCGACGAGCGACGTTATTTTGCGCTTGAGCGGCCAGTTCGTGATGCCGCCGCCTTTGACGTAACGGCTGCCGACCGCCAAGCCGTAACGGCCGCTTTCGAGCGCCCGCACCATCTGCGGAATGACGTGCGGATCGTGACTGAAATCGGCATCCATCGCACCGAGTGCGTCCGACTCGCGCCGCGCGAAACGCCAACCGTCGATGACGCCGCTCGAGAGCCCCATCTTTCCGGGACGGTGCAGACAGCGCACGGGGAAACGTCCCGCCAACCGATCGACGATCGCTCCGGTGCCGTCGGGAGAGTTATCGTCGACGACAATCACCTCACCGTCGAGAGCATTGGAGCGAAAGACATCGGCGAGCGTCGCCACCAGCTTCTCGATCCCGCCTGCTTCGTTGTAGGTCGGGATGATGATGCTGAACTTCAACCGCGCGTATGCCTCATAGACTACGTCTATACGCCTACCTAGCGCTCGTCTCATGCTCCCGCCGACCGCGCGGATTCCGGCTTCGGTTAGTGGATTCGGCTGCGTCGAGTCCCGCGCGTTTGCGGCGCTCGTACGATTCGGCGCAGCCGCACGGCGCAAGCCGCCCATCCCGGTTCCCTCCGCTGCGCTCGAAACCGTGTCGCGCGCCCGGCAAGAGCTCGGCGCTCGCTAGGGGATTCGGTTTCACCGAATCGTCGCGTTTGCGGCTTCGCCGCAAGCCGCTCGTCGCAGCCTGTCGGCCAAAGTCCGATAGGCTGCTAGAGGTTGCCGCTCGCGTAGAGCAACGCGCTGCATGCCACGAGCCCCGCCGTCTCCGTACGGAGAATGCGTGCACCAAGCGAGATCGGGCGGCCGCCGAATCGCTCGGCCAACTGTGCTTCATCATCCGAAAACCCGCCTTCGGGTCCGATCACGACGAGCGCACTGCGCGCTCCCGCAAGCAAGGCTGGAAGCCGGTCCCGTAACGGCACGCCGTCGGCGAGTTCCCAGGCGAACAGGGTCACGTCGAACGTGCCGAAGCCGGCGCACAGCGCACCAAAGGATGTCGGCTCGTCGAGGGTGGGCACATCGGCTCGCCCGCACTGCTGCGCCGCGCTTTTAGCCAAGCGTCGCCAGCGCTGCATCCGCTCGGGTCGAGCATCGCTGCGCTGGGTTCGTTGACTTGTGAAAAGCAGCAACTGCGCAACCCCGAGTTCGGTCGCTTTCTCGACGACGAAGTCCATTTTCGCACCCTTGGGAATGCCTTGGGCGAGTGCGAGCCGCAGGCTCGGTCGGGACGGTAGCACTTTTTCGGCACGCAGGCGCGCACGGACGTGCTCGCGCTCGAGGACGAGTTCGGCTGCGTACGCGCGGCCCGAGGAGTCTCGTATCTCGACTTCATCTCCGGCGCGAGCGCGTAAGACGACGCGCAGTTTGCGTGCATCGTCGGCGGCGGGTTCGACGACGTCGCCCACACCGAAAACTCCGGAAATGAAGATGCGCGCCGGCCTACGGGGCAAATGCGTCTTTGACGCGCTCGAAGAACGAGCGATCGTCGATTTCATCGCCGCCGGCGCGCGCGTATTCCTCAAGCAACTCGCGCTCGGTGCGCGACAGTTTGGTCGGTACGACGACGTGGACGGTCGCCAGCAGATCGCCGCGGCCGCCGCCGCGCACCGTCGGCATGCCTTTGCCGCGCAAGCGGAAGGTCGCGCCGCTCTGCGTTCCGGCCGCGACCGCAAGGGAGGCCGCCCCGTCGAGCGCGTCGACCTCGAGCGTTGCGCCCAATGCCGCCTGCGTAAACGAGATCGGCACGTCGGTATACAAGTCGGTGCCGTCGCGCCGAAAACGCGGATGCGGCGCGATGCTCAAATACACGTAGAGGTCGCCCGGCGGTCCGTCGCGCGCACCGCCCTCGCCGCTGCCTCCAACGCGAATGCGGCTGCCGTCGTCGACGCCCGCCGGAATCTTGACGGTTAAGGTCCGATGCTTTTCGACGCGACCCTGTCCACGGCACGTTCGGCACGGCGTCGGGACGATGCTACCCTCGCCGCCGCACTTCGTACAAGTTGTTTGGGTGACGAACTGCCCGAGCGGCGTCTGCCGCACGGCGCGCATCGTGCCCGAACCGTTGCAGCGGTCGCAGCGCTGCACGAGCGTGCCGGGTTCCGCGCCGGAACCGTGACAGGTTTCGCACTGCGCGAGGTGATCGAAGGCCAGTTCGCGCTCCGCACCGCGATATGCGTCTTCGAGCGTGATCCGCAAATCGTAACGCAGATCGGCGCCGCGCGCGGGCCCGTTCTGGCGCTGCGTTTGCCCGCGGCCGCCCCCGAAGAACATGTCGAAGATGTCGCCGAATCCCTCGCCGCCGGTGAAACCGAAACCGCCCATCCCGCCGTTACCGGCACCGCTCGGTACCGTGCCGAAACGGTCGTACTGCTGACGTTTGGAGGGATCGGAGAGAATTTCGTAGGCTTCGTTGATTTCTTTGAAGTGCGCCTCGGCCGACGTCTTGTCTTCTGCGACGTCGGGGTGATAGCGGCGGGCGAGTCCCCGATAGGCGCGTTTGATATCATCCTCGGAAGCGTCGCGACCGACGCCGAGAACCGTATAGAAATCGGTCGGCACGAATTCCTTAACGCAGATCCGTATCGGTTAAGTGGCGGTTGAGCGATGCGGCAGTACCCGATGCGACTGCGAGCAAGCGCGCATAGGGCATGCGCCGGGGTCCGAGCACCGCGAGCACGCCGACCATGTCGTCGCCGAAGTGGTACGGCACCGTGACGAGGCTGCACTCGGTAATATCGTCCGAGCCCAACTCGTGGCCGATTTTAATGTTTGGTTCGCTCGAACCGACCGAATCGGCGACCAGGTCGTAAAGCGCCTTTTGTTCCTCGATGATGCGCAAGATCGAACGCAGCTTACGCAGATCTTGGAACTCGGGCTGATCGAGCAAGTGCTGAGCACCGCTCGAGATCACGGCGGGTAGGTCATCGCCGCCGACGGCGTCGCCGAGCGCACCCGCAAGTGCGGCGACGAGATCGGACGAGAGGCCCGCCTCTCCGACGATGCGCGCGACGTCGGCAGTCGAGATGTCGCGCATCTGCTTACCGCCGAACGCCGCATTGAGCCGATTCGATAGGCTCGTCAAATCGTCGGCTTCGATTCGGGAAGCGTGATCGAACGTTTTTTGCACGGCAAGGCCGAGCGACGTCACGACGATCGCGAGTCCCGTGCGCTCCGAAAGCCAAATGAGTTGGATGTGCCGGAACGTTTGCCCGTCGCGATGCGGCGCGACCATGAACGCAACATTGCGGGTTAGTTGCCCGAGCAGCCGCGTCGTGTGCTCGATCACGTCGTCGAGTTCGCGGCTCGCGGCGCGAAACTCGTCGTGAATGCGCCGCTGTTCGCTTGTCTCGAGTGTCTCGGGCCGCATCAATTGGTCGACATAGGTACGATAACCGGCGTCCGAGGGAACGCGTCCCGCGGACGTATGCGGCTGAACGAGATAACCGGCCGCCTCGAGTTCCGCCATTTCGTTACGGATCGTCGCTGAACTGACGCCGAGATTGTATTTTTGCGTCAGCGTATTGGACCCGACCGGTTCGGCCGTTGCCACGTACTCGTACACCACGGTCGCCAAAATGAAGGCTTTGCGCTTATCGAGTTCGGGGCGGACCGGAACGACGTCGCCGGAGCGAGCGGTTTTAGCAGTCACGGCTACGGAGTGCCAACATTACCCTCCAAAATAGCACTAACCCGGCGCACGGGTCAAGTCGCAAGAGGCACAGGCGCGGGACCTATGGACCTAATGCCGGCGGCGATTGCGACGAGGACGGGGCGGCGAGGGCGGACGCGACGGCGGCATGGAGCTCGTCCCACGTCACTTCGCCGATCGAGACGTACGAGACCGTGCCGTCAGCGCGTATGATGATCGTCACCGGAATCGGCGTGATCGCGTAAGCCGAGAATATTTTGCGGTCCGGGTCTTCGATCACGGGCAAATTCACGCCGCGCGCGCGCAGGAAGGCGCGCGCCGTGCCGGGCGCTTCGTCCGTGATCGTAAGCAAAGCGACCCCGTCTCCGTACGCGCTGCGCAACTTCGCAAACGCGTCGAGTTCATCACGGCACGGTCCGCAATAGCTGGCCCAAAAATTGATGACGACGGGTTTTCCGCGCAAAGCGTCGAGCGTTTGAGGTCCCCGGTCCGCATCGAAGGCAAAATCCGGAGGTGGCTCGGCGTATGAAACCGTGCGCAGTCCCGTCACGGGCGGTCCGGGATGGCGCCGGGCGTGAGCACTCGATGGTAACGCGGCAGCACACAGCGCGAGGAGCGCGACGGCCGCCTGTCTTGTCTTCCCGCGCCCCTGGAACGTCGGCATCATCTACATGATTCGGGCGATGCCGCTGTCGGTTGCCGGCGGCGGGAGCGTGGCCGTTCCCGCAGGGGAACTGCCGCGTTGGGTGGCGAGATAAGCTTTCGCTTTGTCGACTTCGCTCGTCAGCGACGTAACCGTCTGCTGCATTGAGCCGATCGCTTTGATCTTGAAGGTCGACATATCGTCCATCGCCTGGATCACGTTGGAAAATGCGAGCTTGAGTTTTTCGACGTCGATCGTGGCGCTCGACGCTTGACCGTAGACGCGTCCGGCATTCTCTTTGAGCATCCGGGCATTACCTGCGATCAAATTACCGGTCGTCGTGTTGAGCGCCTGGATCTGATCGAGCACGAGCCGTTGGCTTGCGACGGCTTGCGCGACGACGACGGCCGTGCGCAAGGCCGAGACCGTCGTCGTCGTCGCGCGCTCGATGCCTTTTTGCAGCTCGGCATTGTTCTTTTTCACGAGATCGAGCGCCATGTAGCCTTGGATGTTGACGGCCATCTGCGTCGCGATGTCCTGCTGCTTCTGACGCGCGTAAAAAAGCACGTCTTCCTTGAGAATACGTGCCCGCTCGGGATCGCGCGCTTCAATCGTGGCGATCTGCGCTTCGACGGAGTCCGCGACGCGCGCTGCGAGATACGCGTATTGCTCGAGCTGACCCATCAACTTCCACATGTTGGCTTTTTCTTGTTCGATCGAGGCATTGTCGCGCATCAGCTGGTCGCGCGAGCGGTATAGCGCCTCGATAATCGCATTGAGATGACCCTGTGAGGATTCGTAACCGCGAAAATAGTCTTGAACTTTATTGCCGAACGGCAGAAAACCTAAGATTTTCTTCGAGGAAAACAAGTCGCCCTGACGCGAGGGGTCCAGATTCTCGACCGTGCGGCGCAGATCGAGCATTTGTTTGGAGACGCTCGAGTCATTGCTGAAGGCGCCGCTCGACATCGTACGCGTGGGGCGGTCCAAAAGTGAGTTCGCCACGTTGGCGGAAGCAACGATCTCTTTGCTCGCCATCGCGCTGATCGCCGTAACGGCGTGCTTGAATTCGGGGCCGTCCACGGGCAGCGAGACGAGCGTGCGCGCGACCTCGTCGACTTGTTTTTCGAGCGCCGACTTCTGTTCCGCCGTCACCGGAACTTTGCCGACCGCCGCCGTGGGGGCGATCGGTTTTACGGGTTCGGGCGCGACCAGCGGCGCCTCGGGCGGCGTGAGTTGGATGTCGTCGGTCACAATATGTTCTCCGGTTACCGGTCGTTGATGCCGAGCGCCTTCGGGCCGCCGCACAGATAGCGTTCGTACACGATAAGCTCGCTCTCGCCGCCTTGCTCGCCGCCCGACGCGCCGAAGAGTCCGGCAACCATGTCGGTGACGCCTTCGGCAGCATCGCCGCCGCCACCGCCGCCGAAGATGCTGCCCAGGATATCGCCGAAATCGCCCACCTTAGACTCCTATCGGGCTTTGGCCGACCTGCACCGTCGGCGAAGCTGAATCCATCTTAATCGTTGAGCCCGATTTGGAATTGGGGTTTAACGCCCTTGGACTCGGCGCGCTTGACGATCGAGGTGCCGATTGCGAGGAACTCGATGATGTGGGGCTGCCAGATGTGGTTTTTCTCAACGATCTGCATGCCGACGACGCCTTCGGCGCCGTGCGATTCGGCTTCCGCCTGCATGCGCGACATCGCGAGTTCCCGCGCGTCGTAGATCGCCTCGGTGTAATTGGGCAATTCGATGTTGTTACCGATGGTGCGCATGCTTTGCATGAAACCCTGGTGCGCGATGTGGTAGACGCAGGTCCCCAAAACCAATTCTGCAGGAATATAACCCGCTTCATGCAGCTTGTAGAAGTCTTGCACGGAAAGGTCGCTCGTGAACGGCTTGCCGTGTGCCGTGCGGTAATCGCTGCCTTGCGGCGCGCCGACCGCCGTTCCGATCGCCGTGAACTCGAGGGCGTTAGCGGCCCAAGCATAGCCGCCGACCTCGAGCCGCACGCCGACGATGCCGTCGGCGCCCAAGGTCGAGGCTTCTTCTTCCATGCGTGACATGGCAAGCTCACGCGCTTGATACATCGCCTGCGTCAGCACGCCGAGTTCGGAGTTTGCATAGTAGTTGGCATATTGGATGCCGACGTGGAAGATCGAGCTTCCGAGCACGAGACCCAGCGGCTCCATGCCGAGTTCTCGGAGCAGGACGAACTCGGAAACGGAAAGGTCGCTCGTGAAGAGCGGCTTCCCGCCTTCGCCGCGCATCCGCCGCAGCCGCGAGATCGCATCGACCGGGACGCCGCCGTTTGTGGTTTGCACCGCGCTCTGGGCCGCCGTATTGCCGCGGTTACCGCCGAAAAAGCCCATCGTTCGTCATTACCTCGAGAAGAATGAAGTGAGTTGCTCGCGCGCCGCGCGGTCGCGTTCAACGTATGCGCCGACGTCGTCGAAAAGTCCGCGCAGCCATTCGCCAACGTCGCATTGTTGCGTGCGCAGCGCGATGCCGCGCACGACCTTCGTGCACGACGTTACGACCGCTGCGCGCGTTCCCTCGATCGCGTAGCGCAGAACGTGATCGCCGCGCGGAACATCGATGGTGACGCTGCGCGGCGGACCGCCGAAGAGGCCGCGCTGGACGCGCGTCAAGGCCGGCAATAGCGCCGAGAACCGTTCTGCCGCGAGATTGATCAGCTGGGCCGAGTCGCCAGCGGCGGCCGCGTCGAGCTGCGAGAAGAGACGCGCCACGAGCGCATGCGGCGGCGGCGCTTCACCCGAGATCGCGTCGGTAGGCGCTTGCGGCAGAGCGTCGACCGGACCGAACCGCTCGCTTAGAAACGCACCGTTTGCGGCGAGGCTCGTACGGCTTGCCTCCGTCAGCACAGCTAGCCGTTGTGCCGTCGCTCGCTCGAGCAGCGTCAGTTGCCCGGTGACCATTTCCGTCGCAGCGGCATCGCGCTGACTCGCCGGAATGTCGAGGTACGCAGCTAGCGTATCGGGCAGATACCGGCGCTCGGTTTCCTTTAAAGCAAAGGCCGCTTCATCCGCACCACCGCTGCGCTCGCCGATGCGACGAGCCTCCGCAAGCAGCGCTTCGATTCGTGCGACCGTCGCGACCGCTTCGACGGGCAGACCCGAGGAGTCCATTGGCCGAACTTCGACTGCCCGAGCCGATCTTGCTCCTGCCGACCTCAGGTCAGCAGGACGTGGAGCAGTCGAGCTTGTGATCAAGCACGTGCTGTGACGAACAGCCTGAAGCGCAATAGGAGGGACACGAGATGAGCGAGGTACGGGTACTGGTGGGCACGCGCAAAGGTGCTTTTATTCTGACGTCGGACGGGAAACGCGAACGGTGGGACATCGCGGGTCCCCATTTTGCCGGCTGGGAAATTTACCACCTCAAGGCCTCGCCCGCCCAACCCAATCGGCTGTATGCCTCGCAGAGCAGCAGCTGGTTCGGACAACTGATCCAGCGCTCCGACGACGGCGGCACGACGTGGGCGCCGGCCGGAAATCAGTTCCTGTACGACGGCGTTCCCGGCACGCATCAGTGGTATGACGGCACGCCGCACCCGTGGGAGTTCGCGCGCGTCTGGCATCTGGAACCCTCGCTGAGCGACCCCGACACGGTGTACGCAGGCGTTGAAGACGCCGCGTTGTTTCGCTCAACCGATGGCGCCCAAACGTGGCAGGAGCTGTCGGGATTGCGCGGCCACGGCTCGGGGCCTTTGTGGCAACCCGGCGCGGGCGGCATGTGTCTGCATACGATTCTGCAGGACCCAAGCGATCTCGACCGGATGTTCATCGCCATCTCGGCTGCAGGCGCGTTCCGGACCGACGATGCCGGCACGACGTGGCGGCCGATCAACCGCGGACTGAATTCGCAATACATCCCCGACCCGACTGCCGAGGTCGGCCACTGCGTACACCGCATAGCTATGCACCCGTCGCGACCGGACGTACTGTTCATGCAGAAGCATTGGGACGTCATGCGCAGCGACGACGCCGGCGAATTGTGGCGCGAGATCAGCGGCAACTTACCAACCGACTTCGGCTTCCCGATCGACGTTCACGCACACGAGCCGGACACGGTCTACGTCGTGCCGATCAAAAGCGATTCCGAACACTTCCCGCCCGATGGAAAGCTGCGCGTGTACCGAAGCCGGACCGGCGGACACGAGTGGGAAGCGCTGACGAACGGTCTGCCGCAGCGCGATTGCTACGTCAACGTGCTGCGCGACGCGATGGCCGTCGACTCGCTCGATTCGTGCGGCGTGTATTTCGGCACGACCGGCGGCCAAGTGTATGCGTCGAAGGACGCGGGCGACAACTGGGCTCCCATCGTGCGCGATCTGCCGGCCGTCTTGTCGGTCGAAGTTCAGACGCTGCCATGATCCGAGTGGTACTCCCGGCTCATCTGCGAACGCTAGCGCATGTACCGGGTGAAGTGGAACTCGAGCTCGACGGCGAGCCTACGCAGAGTTCGGTCCTCGCTGCGCTCGAGTCTCGCTATCCGATGCTGCGCGGGACGCTGCGCGATCAGGTGACGCAAGCCCGCCGACCGTTCGTGCGGTTTTTCGCGTGCGAGCGAGATGTATCTCGGGAACCGCCGGACGCCCCACTGCCGGCAGAGATCGTGGCAGGCAATGAACCTTTTCTGATCGTCGGAGCGATAGCCGGCGGTTAAGCCATGCGCGGTTATGCGGCGCTGGAGATCGTGCCACCGATCAGCGGCGAAAGATCGAGGTCGTACGTTTAGCGATATCGGCCAGTGCGGTGAGTTCATCCGCGCCGAGGGAAAGCACTTCGACGACGACGCGAATCAGTCGCCCGTCCGGAAGCAAGCGTAAAGCCTCGAACGCATCGGTTCGCTATCCGCATGCGAGAAACCGGTGCGCGGACGATCGCTTCGACGGCCAAGCGCGCGATCTTCAGCTAGCGCATCCGGTCGAGCGCATGACGAGTGAAGCGAAGCGGGAGTTCGGTCACGTGGGCTCTCCTACGCCCAAGACCGTGATATCTGCGGCGCCGGTCTGGGAGGGGGGCGGTCGACGGCACACCAATCGGCGCGCATGGCGACGAATGCAGGTCCCGGCGAGACGATCGAGGCGCTTCTGCGCGAGCATCGTCGCTTCGAGCCATCTCCCGAGTTTGCCGCTGCGGCCAACGCGCAAACCGGCATCTATGCAGAAGCCGAACGCGACTACCTAGCGTTTTGGAAGTCGTGGGCCGACAAGCTGGAATGGTCGCAGCCCTACGAGCGCGTGCTGGACTGGAACGAGCCGTTCGCGCAGTGGTTCGTCGGCGGGAAACTCAACGCGTCGGTCAATGCGCTCGATCGGCACGTTCGCGCCGGACGAGGCGCGCGCGTCGCGTACCACTACGAAGGCGAGCCCGGCGACCGACGCGCGATCACGTATGCGGAACTCTTAAGCGATGTCTGCCGCTTCGCCAACGGTTTACGTCGCCTTGGCATCAAGCGCGGCGATCGCGTCGCGCTGTATATGCCGATGATTCCCGAACTTCCGATTGCAATGCTCGCGTGCGCGCGCATCGGCGCGGCTCACTCGGCCATCTTCGGCGGTTTCTCGGCCGACTCGATCGTCGATCGCGTCAACGATGCCGAGTGCGTCGCGATCGTCACCGCAGACCAAGGCTGGCGGCGAGGGAAGCACGTGCCGCTCAAAGCGACGGTCGATGCGGCGCTGCTGCAGACGCCGTCGATCCGACACTGCATCGTCGCGCGAAGAGTCGGCGAGCCCGTCGCGATGCAAGCCGGTCGTGACCTATGGTGGGACGATATCGTTGCCGATCAGGCGACGACGTGCGAACCCGAGGCGATGGACTCCGAAGATCTGTTGTATTTGCTCTACACGAGTGGCACGACCGCAAAGCCCAAAGGCATCATGCACACGACCGCCGGCTATCTGACCGGCGTGACCGCGACGCACGACCTCGTCTTCGATCTCAAGGAGAACGATGTGTACTGGTGCGCCGCGGACATCGGTTGGGTGACGGGACACTCGTATATCGTGTACGGACCGCTCTGCAACGGCGCGACGAGCATCCTTTACGAAGGCACGCCGGACTTCCCCGAACGGGACCGACTCTGGGAGATCGTCGAGCGATACAAGGCCACGATTCTTTACACCGCGCCTACTGCAATCCGAACCTTCATGAAGTGGGGCGTCGACTACGTTCGCAAACACGACCTCTCATCGTTGCGCGTCCTCGGCAGCGTGGGTGAACCGATCAATCCCGAAGCATGGATGTGGTACCACGAGAACGTCGGCGGCGGCAGGTGCCCCGTGGTCGACACATGGTGGCAGACGGAAACGGGGGCGATCATGATAGCGCCGCTGCCCGGCATCACGACCCTCAAACCGGGCAGCGCGACAAAGCCTTTTCCCGGCGTGCAAGCCGATGTCGTCGACGAACAGGGCCACAGCGTCCCGCTCGGCGGCGGCGGTTACGCCGTTCTGCGCCGTCCGTGGCCGTCGATGTTGCGCGGCATCTACGGTGATCCCGAACGCTACAAAGAAACCTACTGGTCGAAGTTCCCACACATGTACCTCGCAGGCGATGGTTGCAGCCGCGACGAGGACGGCGACTACTGGTTCATGGGCCGCATCGACGACGTGATGAACGTCAGCGGCCACCGCATCTCGACGGCCGAAGTCGAAAGCGCGCTCGTCGATCATGCTGCCGTTGCGGAAGCCGCCGTAGTCGGGAAAATCGACGCGGTGACGGGGCAAGCTATCTGCGCGTTCGTCTCATTGCGCGGCACGGATGCGGGTTCACCGCAACTCGCCGATGAGTTACGCACGCACGTCGCCGGTAAACTTGGCAAATTCACGACGCCCAAGTACTTAACGTTCACGCAAGAACTTCCGAAGACGCGGAGCGGAAAGATCATGCGCCGCCTCCTGCGCGACATCGCCGAGGGCCGCATGCTCGGCGACACCACAACCCTCGCCGATTCGAGCGTCGTAACGGAGCTGCAGGAACGCGCAAAACAGGAAGCAGCGAGGGGCGAGTAACGGAGTTACCACGTCGTCGAATCACGTTCCGCCTGCTAACTCTGAAGTGCGCTAGAACCGCGAGCCACTATCCGGTGAAAAGAACGCGCGCACATCGGCGAGGTCGGCGACGCGCCTTGCGGGCGGCAACGCCGCGATGATGGACTCTCCGTAGCGCATTGCGACGGCGCGGCCGTCGAGCAGGACGACAAGGCCGCGATCGGTTTTCGTGCGGATCAGTCGTCCGAAGCCTTGTTTGAGGCGCACGATCGCCCACGGGATCATATATTCTTCGAAACTCCGGCCGCCCGATGACTCGATGGCCGCAAGCCGAGCGGCGACGAGCGGGTCGGCCGGCGATGGAAACGGGAGCCGGTCGATGATCACGCACGACAGCCGATCGCCGACGACATCGATGCCTTCCCAGAACGTGCTGGTCGCAAAGAGCACGGCATTCTCCGTCGCGCGGAACCAGTCAAGCAAATGCGCGCGTGGAAGCTCGCCTTGGAGCTTCAGAGGAAACGCAATCCGCTCGCGCACGAGCGCATACACCTCGTGCAGGCGCGCGTAGGAGGTGAACAGCACGAACGCGCGGCCGCTCGTCACGTCGAGGATTTCTTCGATGAGCGGTGCCACGCGGCGCGCGAAGTGGGGCTCCTTGGGATTGCAGTCGCCGGGCGCGACGAAGAGCCGAGCTTGCGTACGATAATCGAACGGTGACGGTGCGACGTACTCTTGGGCCTCGTCGACGCCGAGCGAGCGGCGCAGGAAGGCGAACGAGCCGGCGGTGGCGATCGTCGCACTCGTAAGCACCACGCTTTCCGTCCGCGCAAACAGCGTCGTTCGCAGATAATCGGCTACGTCGAAAGGGGCGCTGTTGACCTCGTAACGGCCGTCGCGCTCGCTGCGCTCGACCCAATTGATCGCTTCTTCCTTGGGCAGCGCCGTTCGGTCAATCGTCGTGATGTGCGCGAGCACACCGCGCAGCGCGTTCTCCCTCCGCCGTTCGGACTCGGCGACGTTGTCCGGCGGCCGTTTGAGCGCGGCCTGCCAATTCGCATAGAGCCAATTCTCGAGCCGATAGAACGACTGCTGCAACGCCGCCAGGGCCCCCTGCGCGCCCTCATTGGCAGCGAGCGGATAGCGTTCGCCGGGGACGCGGGCCAGCGTCGCGGCAAGACCACGCATGGCATGGTCGATTTCGGCATCGTACTCCGCCGGTAAGGCGTAGTTGCGATGCAGGCGGCGCATCAAACGGTTGACGCTTGCGCTCGAAAGCGTCGCGGTGAGCGCGGCTGAGGCCCAGCGCTCACACTGGTGCGCTTCGTCGAGAATCGCGTAGTCATAAGCCGGTAGGAGCGTTCCGCCAAGCGCGAGGTCGAGGAAGAACAGCGCATGGTTGACGACCACGATATCGGCGTATTTGGCCGCGTCGCGCCGTGCGAAAAACCAACAGTCGCGATAGCGCTCGCAGAATTCGCCGACGCAGTCGTCGGCATCGGCGTCGAGCGCTTCCCATTCGAGCGGCGGCGGCGCGAAGGGCAGCTCGCTGCGGTCGCCGCTCTCGGTGCGATCGGCCCACTCCCACATTTCTTCCATCGTTCCGCTCTGCGCGACCAGACGCTCCGTGCGCAAACGGTCGAGCTTCGCGCGGCAGAGATAATGACCGCGGCCTTTGAGCAACTCGATCCGAGCCGGAACGCCGAGCGACCCGACCACAAGCGGGATATCTTTCTTGACGAGTTGTTCTTGCAACGCGATCGTCGCCGTCGATATGACGACCTTCTTACCGCTGCGCAGGGCCGGAACCAGATACGCAAGCGATTTGCCCACGCCCGTCCCCGCTTCGACGATCGTGTGCGCACTTTCGAGAAAGCCCCGTTCGATCAACTTCGACATCTGCACTTGGCCGGCGCGCGCTTCGAAACCGGGCAACGCACGCGCGACCGGTCCGCCGGCGGCAAAAATGCTTTCAAGGGAGGCGCGCGGCAGGGCGCTCAACGCCGGTCTTCAGGCGGCAACAGTTCAGCCTCTGCGCTTTCACCCGTGACCGTATCGACGACCGGTACGAGCGGACTCGATACCGGAACTCGCAGCATGAAGAGGACGAGCCCTGCGCAAAAGCCGGCCACTAAGCCGCCTAAATGTCCCGACTTCGAGATGAACGGGACGGCAAACGTGAAGACGAGATTGATCACGAGGATCGGCAGCGTTTGCATGATCAAGCCGCGTCCGCGCTTTCCGAGGCGCACGCCGATTGCGAGCAACGCGCCGAAGAGCCCGAAGATCGCGCCGCTGGCGCCGACCGTGACGTCGTTCGCCGAAAAAGCGACGACCGCGAGACCCCCGCCGATGAGGGAAATCACGTAAACGGCAAGCATGCGCCGGCTTCCGAGCACGGCTTCGACGAACGTTCCCAATTGATAGAGCGCAAACATATTGAGCGCGATGTGCCAAAGGCCGGCATGTTCGAACGCGCCCGAAAAGATGCGCCACCATTGCCCTTGGCGCACGAGCGGCGCATAGAGCGCACCGTGAGCGAGCAAGCTGTAATTGCTGTTGAAGTTCGTGCCCGAAACCACTTCCCACAAGTAAACGACCACGTTCATTGCGATCAGAACGTTGGTCGCGCTCAGGCGGCGTGCGCTCATGCCGCGCGCGCTCCGTACGTGAGAGCGCTGCCGGTGTTGAAAAGGACGATCGGTCCGCTGAAGCGTTCGCCGCGCGCGATGAGCAGCCGTAGCGCCGCGAGCGCCGCGCCACCTTCTTCGCCAGCGTCGATGCCTTCACGCGAACGCAGCGCACGCATGCCGGCGCGCATTGCCCGTTCGTCGACGGCGAGCGCCGTACCATCCGATGCGCGAAGCGCCTGCAAAATCATGCGGTCGCGAGCGTCGCGGGAACGCGTAAACCCCACGCAGCGGTATGGGCGTCATCCCAGCGCTGCGCGCGCTCGGCGCCCGCTTCGAAAGCACGCACGAGCGGCGCACAGCCGTGCGCCTGCACGGCAATCATCTTGGGCCGCTCGCCACCGATCCAACCGGCCGCTTGTAGTTCATCGAACGCTTTCCACATTCCGATGAGGCCCGTACCGCCGCCCGTCGGATAGACGACCGCCGCCGGAACGTCGCCGAGGGTTTCGACGAGCTCGTAGCCCATCGTCTTCTTTCCTTCGATGCGATACGGCTCGCGCAGGGTTGCGACGTTGAACGCACCGGTTTCACGTGCATGCTCGACCGCACGCCGCCCCGCTTCATCGATCAATCCGTCGACGAGTTCAACCCGCGCGCCGTACGTTCGACATGCGTCGATCAGCAGTTCCGGCGTGTCGCAGGGCAGAAACACGGTGACGGGCAGAGCGGCGCGCGCACCGTAGGCCGCGAGTGCGGCGCCCGCGTTTCCGGCGCTCGGCGCGACGAGCGCTTGCGCGCCGAGGCGTTTGGCGCACGTTACCGCAGCCGACATGCCCCGCGCCTTGAACGACGCCGTCGGATTTTGTGACTCGTCCTTGATGAAGAGCGGAACATCCACCCCGAGTTCGCCTTCCAATTTCGACGCGCGCAACAGCGGAGTCGCGCCCTCACCAAGTGTCACCGGCTCTTCGTCGGCAGCAACGGGCAAGAGTTCCCGATAGCGCCACATCGTCGCTGGCCTGCGCGCGATGCTTTCACGCAACAACTCCGTCGCTGCGTATCGAACCAAGAGCGGTGCGCCGTCGTGCGGACACAGCGTCGCGAGCGTTCGCGGATCGCTGTGATGCGCGGCATCGAGCGAGCATACCAGCGTAGAAGGCAGCATTTAGCAGTTCGACGATCGACGCTGAAGCGCGATATCAGCCGCGCGCCGCGGGCACGCCCGGAACAACGGTTACGAGCCGCGCGAGTTCGAGCGAAATCGCGCGGCTCGCGCCGTCGATGCCGAGCGTAATCGGACCACCGAGCGGCGCCTTTTCCAGCACCTTAACCGGCGCACCGGGACGAAGCCCGATCTCCGCGAGATAGCGGAGCATCTCGGAGAGGCCTTCGGTGACGCCGTGCACGGTCGCGCCGTCGCCTGCGGCAAGCTGGGCGAGCGGCACGCCGGGTCGTTCGGGATCGCTCAAATCGCTCGGTGGAATCGGATGGCCGTGCGGGCAGGTCTGCGGGTTGCCGAGCACCGCCACGAGGCGCTCTTCCACCTTGCTCGAGATGGCGTGTTCAAGCCGGCACGCCTCCGCATGCACTTCGTCCCATCCCATGCCGAGCATCTGCGTTAGAAAGCACTCGGCGAGACGATTGCGGCGCACCACCCGCACGCCGACGGCCAAACCCTTGCGCGTCAGCTTCGCTTCCCCGCGTGCGCGGTGCTCGATATATCCGTCGGCGGCTAACCTTTTGAGCATGCCGGAAACCGACGCGGCCGCGACCCCGAGTTCCGAAGCGAGCGCGGACGTCGTGACGCCGGGGCCTTCCTTCTCGAGACGATAAATCGCCTCGAGATATTCTTCGGTCGACTCCTCGAAGTGGGTGTGCCCGGCCATGAGCGGGTAGCTTCGGCATCGGCGTCACGATTCCAGGGCAGCATCAAGCTCGGCGTGAAGCGTCGCTTTGCGGCTCGGATCGGCGAAGCTGCCGTCGACGGCATTGCGTAGGAAGCGCACGACATCGTGCATGCCGACCATGTCTGCGACCTGCTGTAGCTCGCATTCAAGCGACGTCCCAAAGAGCGCCGGATCATCAGCATCGATCGTCACGATCACGCCACGTTCGTCGAGCAATACCAGGGGATGCTCGGCGCCGGGCGCAACGGCGCCCGTGCGGACGTTCGAAGTCGGCGCGCACTCGAGGGTAATACCACGTTTGCCGAGCAAGTCGACGACCGCATCATCTTCGAGCGCGCGTATCCCATGGCCGATGCGTTGCGCCCCGAGCAACTCGACGGCGTCGCGAACGCTCCCGGCGCCGGCGGCTTCTCCGGCATGAGCGACGGCGTGTAAGCCCGACGCGCGCCCGAACGCGAACGGTTCGACGAAGAGCGATGCCGGGAAATTCATTTCGTCGCCGCCGAGCCCAATGCCGATCACCCCCAGGCCGGCTTCTGCGAGCTCAACGGCCGTGCGCGCCGTCTCGAAGGCCCGTTCGGTTCCAAAATTTCGCGTCAGATCGCAGATGAAGCGAACGGCCAATCCACTGCTGCGTTCTTGCGCGTCGAGCGCTTCGCGCATCGCGGCGACACACGCGCCCACGTCGAGATCGGAATGAAAGAACGTCCACACCGAGGGGGAGATGAAAATCTCCGCATATCGCACGTTTTGTTCAACCGCATCGGCGGCATACTCGCGCGCAACTCGCGCATAGTCTTCGGGCCGCTGCAGCGCCTTGCAAACCTCTGCGAACGTCAGCAAAAACTCGCGAAAGGTGGCAAATGCGAAGGTTTCTTCGCTTGGCCCGGTCGCTCGCGGGCTGAGCAGTCCATGTTGCGTCGCAAGGTCTCGAAAGGTCGCGGCGCGCACCGTTCCCTCGAGGTGGCAGTGCAACTGCACCTTCGGTACACGCTCAATCAACGGGTCGTGCATTCCAGTCGCGGTTGCCTCCGTCAGCAGGCCGGTCCTCGTTGACAGCCTCGTTAGGTCCCCGTATAGTTAGACTCGCCGTCGCGGGGTGGAGCAGTCCGGTAGCTCGTCGGGCTCATAACCCGAAGGTCGCGAGTTCAAATCTCGCCCCCGCAACCAACCCTCTCTCTCTTTGACCCGTGCCCATCGCTCAGGCGATGACGGAAGCGGGGATTACGCCGAGTTCACGGCCGACGCGTTCGAAAGCGGCCAGTGCCGCATCGAGATCGTTGCGATCGAGCGCACTCGACAACTGCACGCGGATGCGCGCGGCGCCTTCGGGTACGACCGGGAAGCCGAAGCCCGTTACGAAGACGCCTTCCCTCAAGAGTTTGTCGCTCATCGCGATGGCGAATGCCGTCTCGCCGACGATGATCGGTACGATCGCACTCGGACCGGCCAGCGGTTTGAAACCGAGGCGCGTCAGTCCCGCGCGAAAATACGCGACGTTGTCGTGCTGCTTTGCGACGAGTTCGGGCCGTTCTTCGAGGATCTCGATCGCCTTGAGCGCGCTCGCGGCCACCGTCGCCGGCAGCGCATTTGAAAAAAGCTGCGTGCGCGAACGCTGGATGAGCGTGTCGACTAACGCATGCGAACCTGCGACGAAACCGCCCGCGGCGCCACCCAATGCCTTGCCAAGCGTGCCGGTCAGGATGTCGACTTTTCCTTCAAGACCGTAATATTCGATAACTCCGCGGCCCGTGCGGCCCATCACGCCCGTGCCGTGACTGTCGTCCACGACCGTAACGGCACCGTAACGCTGCGCCAGCGCGACGATCTCGGGCAGATTTGCGAGGCTGCCTTCCATCGAGAAAACACCGTCGGTCACAACGATCGGCGTGCCCTCGGCCTCGCGCAATTTTGCTTCGAGGTCGGCCATGTCGGCGTGTTTGTAACGGACGCGTTTCGCGGCCGCCAAGCGGCAGCCGTCGATGATCGAGGCGTGGTTGAGTTCGTCGGAAATCAAGGTGTTGCCGACAAGACCAATCGTCGGTAATAATCCTTCGTTCGCGGTCCAGCAGGAAACGTAACTGAGCGCGGCCTCGAATCCGAAGAAGGCAGCGATCTTTGCTTCGAGTTGACGGTGAAGGTCGAAGGTCCCGCAGATGAAGCGTACCGACGCGGTGCCCGCACCGTAACGATCCAGGGCCGCTTTGCCGGCAGCGACGACTTCGGGATCGTCCGCGAGTCCGAGGTAGTTATTGCTGGAGAGCACGATCACGTCGCCCGCTTCTTCCATGCGCGCGTGCGCGGCCATCGGCGTCGTGAGGTGGCGGAGGTGCTTGTATGTCCCCGCCCGCTTGAGCGTGTCGAGGTCGCCTTGCAATTTCGCTTCGAAAGCTGCGTTCATGCCCGCGTCATTCGCGGCGGGAAAGCCGCCGCCTCGCCATCGATGCCGCTTCTCTTGCCCGGCGGCCGTGCACCAGTGCGTCGTTCTTTATTCGGGTAACGAGACGCACCGTACCTTACTTTAGAGAGGCGACATTCGTGACTGTTTCGGAACTCGACCGCAAGCGTTTTCTTCTGTCGGCGTCCGCCGCAGCGGGCGTGCTTGGATTGGCAGCGCAGACCTCAAAGGCGGCGTCGGCAATGCCGGCAATGATGCCGTTGCCGGCGCCCGACCAACGCGCGGACCCCGATATGAAACGCGTCTTGGAGGCGTTTCTTGCTTTCAATGCGCCACCGCTCACGTCCGTGAATTTCGAAGTCGCGCGCGAGCTGCCGTCGATCAACGTCGATGCGGTCGCTGCCGTCATCACGGCAGAACGCAAGCCGTGCGTGCAACCGGTCGGCATGGAGCAGAACAAAGTGATCGCCGGTCCGGGCGGTCAGTTGTTGCTCCGTATCTATACGCCCGCCGGCAGCGGGCCGTTCCCGGTCATCGTCTACTTCCACGGCGGCGGTTTCGTGATTGCAAACCTCGACACGTACGACGCTTCGGCGCGCGGGCTCACCAACGGAGCGGGCGCCATCGTGGTCTCGGTCGCGTATCGTCAGGCGCCCGAGCATCGTTTCCCCGCAGCCGTCGATGACGCGTTCGCGGCTTATCGCTACGTCGTCGCAAACGCCGCCTCATTCGGCGGCGACCCGAAGCGCGTCGCGATTGCCGGTGAAAGCGCCGGTGGAAATCTCGCAGCCGTCGTTGCGATTCTCGCGCGCAATCACGGCGTGCAAATGCCCATCCATCAGTTGCTCGTGTATCCGGAAGTCAATCAGACCTTCGACACGGACTCGGTCGAGCAAAACATCACGACCATACCCCTTAACGAAGCAGCCTTGTTCTACTTCCGCGGGTACTATCTCAACAACTCGAGCGATATCGGCAACATTCTGGCGTCACCGCTGCGGGCCGACTTGCACCGCCTTCCGCCGGCGACCATCATCAATGCCGACATCGATCCCTTGCGCGACGACGGCGCTAACTATGCCGCGAAGTTGAAGGCCTCGGGCGTTCCGGTTACGCGGACGGTGTACTCCGGCGTCACGCACGAGTTCTTCGGCATGGGTGCAGTCGTCGACAAAGCGCGCGCCGCCATGGCGCAAGCGAATGCCGCCTTGCGAGCGGCGTTCGGCGGCTAACGATACGACCAAATGAGGGAGAGGGCGTGCATTGACACACACACCCTCTCCCTTTTCACGGGTTAGGACGAGTTTAAGCGTCTTCCATAAGACGATCGCACGCATAGGCGACGGTTAAACCGTACAACGTCCGCGGAATGATGTCGGAAAGCCACTCAGCGGGGGTCCACGTTCCCCAATCGGTAGCGCCCAGTGCGGTCGCCGTACCCTCGCTCACAACCAGCGTCGCGCCGCCTAGCAGTATCCCGGCTATCTGCCACGGCAACCAGCGCGTTGCCGGCCGAATCATTCCGTGGACGACGGCGGCACCGAGGCCGACGGCGTATCCGGACAACGGACCCGCGCCGCTGCGCCGATTCTTCGGCGCCTCCCCCTCGTCGCTCGCGAGTGCGGAAATGCAGAGGTTTTGCGCCAGCTTCTGGACGACGGTCATCGGCAATTCACTAGGCGGCCGCGCACGCACGAGCTCATCAAAATATGTAAAGCCGTCGAGCACGACGATGCCGGCGGCTCCGGCGAGTAACGAACGGCCGATCATTTCGCACCCGCCCGGACCGGATACGACTTCGGAAGCGCAAGGCCGACGTCTTTGGTGCGGCCCGGACATGCGGGATGTCCCCAGCCGCTTGCGCTCTTTCCCGTGCTTTCATCGATGTCGAAAATGATGTTGTCGTCCTTCGGTTTGCCGGGGACCACGACGGGGTCGACGCCGCCCGGAACGTAGTCGAGTTCGAGTGCGTGCCGAACCTTCCACGCGATGTTGTGGTCACCGCACGAGTAATCGCCCGAACAACCCAGCCCTCCGACGATCTTGCCGTCGGCCGCATACAGCGGAAGCCCTCCGCCAAAGACGTTTACACCGCCCGGCGCGCGTCCGACCATGTGATCGCGCTCGGTCCCATTATCGCGCGGATGTCCACCATAGACGACCTCCGCGTTTACCGGATTCGAGACGTCGATCCCGTAGAGGCTACCGCCGGGCTGCGCCGCGGCGTACAGATTGGCACTCGAGAGCGCGAACGAGTCCAAACTCAAGCCGTTGGCCGTGTTTGCTTTCTGCGCCGAGATGATGCGGCTACCCGGCCATTGATCTCCCGCCTCCTCACCCGAAAAGGCGACCGCGCCGACCATGCCGGTGCGGTCTACGACGGTCGCCCACATATGGAACCCAAGGCCTCCGTTGTCGGACCGTTGCGCTTCGCGCAGTGCGCTTTGCACCGCTTTGTATGATGGTAAAGCCATATGTCGCTTTTGCCCGGTCCACGACCGCTCAAGCACGGCCGCGCGTCATCATTACGGTGGGCCTACGTCGAGCACGATCTTGGCCGCCGCGCCGCTTTCCATCAACTCGAACGCTTCGCCATATGCTTCCAGCGGCAGCTCGTGCGTGATGATCGGACGCAAATCGACTCGACCGCTGCGCACGAGCGCCTCGGTTTGATACCACGTCTCGAACATCTTTCGGCCGTTGATGCCGAGGACCGTCAGGCCTTTGAAGATGATGCGCTCGGCCAGATTGATCGCAACGTCGTCGGGCGGAATCCCGAGCAGTGCGGCTCGGCCGCCGTTACGCAGCATGTGCAGGCCGGCGTCGATTGCCGAACCGCTGCCCGACATTTCGAGCAAAACATCCGCACCGTCGCCGCCGGTGCGCCGCGCAATTTCATCGAGCAGATTGGGATCTCGCGCATCGAATACGGCGTCGGCCCCGACGCGCTCCGCCAGCGCCAGCTTCTGCGGGTTAACGTCGATTGCAAAGACGGTTGCCGCGCCGGCTGCGCGCGCCACCGGAATCGCCATCAGCCCGATGGAACCGACGCCCGTGATGACGACGGTCTTCGTACTCACGCCGGCCGCCATGACGGTGTGCACGGCGTTGCCGAGCGGATCGAAAATGGCGGCGAATTCATCGGGTATCGCGGGATCGAGACGCCATACGTTGCCGGCGGGCATCGCGATGTAGTCGGCAAACGCGCCGTCGGTATCGACCCCGATAATTTTGACGTTCGTGCAGATGTGCGCTTCGCCCGTGCGGCACTGCCGGCAAACGCCGCAGGAAATGTGCCCTTCTGCCGACACCCGTTCGCCGACCGCGAAGCCGCGCACCGCCGTGCCGAACGCTGCGACCGTGCCCATGAATTCATGACCGACGATCAGCGGCGGATGAACGCGGCGCTGCGCCCACGGATCCCAAGCATAGATGTGATGATCCGTCCCGCAGACGCCGGCTTTGCGCACGCGGATGAGAACCTCCGAAGGTCCAAGGACCGGGACGGAAACCGTCGTCAGCCCGAAACCGGGTTCCGGCGCGACCTTTTGAAGTGCGCGCATGTATGATTCACCGGTGCGTGACTCGCCAGGGGCGGTTCGTGTCATTATCGCGAACGCTTCGCCGCCGAAGCTCGAACCCCTAAGGTCTTTTGCGCTTTAACCGTACCGGCCGGTAATATAATCTTCGGTGCGTTTGTCTTTCGGGCGCGTGAAAATCTCGGACGTCGTGCCTACTTCGACCAAATCGCCCAGTAGAAAGAACGTCGTGAAATCGGAGATGCGCGCCGCTTGCTGCATCGAGTGCGTAACGATGATGACCGTGTACTGCTTTTTCAGCTCGGATATCAGATCTTCGATCTTCGAAGTCGCGATCGGGTCGAGCGCCGACGCGGGCTCGTCCATCAAAATCACTTCGGGTTCGACGGCGAGCACGCGCGCAATGCACAAGCGTTGCTGTTGGCCGCCCGAAAGATCAAGCGCCGAACGGCCCAGACGATCCTTGACCTCATCCCAGAGGGCGGACGCGCGCAGACTCTTCTCGGCGGACTCGAGCAGCCGTTTACGGTTTCGTTCACCGTGGATTTTCGGGCCGTAGACGACGTTTTCGAAGATTGACTTCGGGAAGGGGTTCGGGCGCTGGAACACCATGCCGATGCGGTGACGCACGGTGACGGGATCGATATCCGCGGCGTAAATGTCGACCCCGTCGAGCGTGACGCTGCCTTCTACTCGGGCACCGACCGTCAGATCGTGCATCCGGTTGAGCGCGCGCAGAAAGGTGGACTTTCCGCAGCCCGAGGGGCCGATCAGCGCCATCACCCGACGGTCGGGCACGTCGAGATTGGCATGTTTCATTGCTTGAAAGTTGCCGTAGAAGACGTCGAGATCGGCAACCTTCATTTTATAGTCGAGCCGGGGTTTCGTTTCTACCATGATCGCTATGCTACGCCTTCCCGGTGAGGTGCAGCGATAGCCGCCGGCCCGCCACGCGTGCAACGATGTTGAAGAGCAACACCATCACGAGCAAGACCAGCGCCGCACCGTTGCCGATGCGATCCGCGTCGGGAACGAGCGCTTCACGATGCGTTTGATACAATGCAACGGAGAGCGTTTCCGCCGTGTGCCAAGGGCTAGGATCGTAGGCGCTTCGGCCGTACGAGACCGATGCGCCGGCCGTGAAAATAAGGGCCGCCGTTTCGCCGAAGATCCGGCCGGCAATCAGCACGACGCCCGTCGTCAGTGGCCCGATGGCGCTCGGCAGGATTGCGCGTACGACGGTCTGCCACTTGGTGCCCCCGAGCGCCATCGACGCTTCGCGATACGTCTGTGGAACGCCGGCGAGCGACTCTTGCGTCACGCGCATCATCGCCGGTAGGTTCAGCAGCGTGAGCGTCAGCGCGCCGCCGAGTGCCGTGAAATGCCAGTGAAACGCTTCGACGAAGACGAGCAATCCGAAGAGACCCATGACGATCGAGGGAACGGTCGCAAGCGACTCCGCGCTGAATTGCACGATCTGCCGGAAGCGCCCCGCGCTCGCATACTCTTGCAGATACATACCGGCGCTGACCGCGATCGGGATCGTAAAAATCAAGGTCAGCACGAGAATGTAAAACGAGTTGTAAATGAACGGGCCGATGCCGCCGCCCGCTTCCGCGGCCGCCGGATTGGCCGTGAGAAAATGCCAGTCGACGACGCTTGCGCCCTTATAAAACAAATAGGCGACGAAGAGCAGCAGCAAGCCGACGACGACGCTTGCGGCCGTCCACAGCATAGCGGTGGCAAGCGAGTCGACGAAGCGGCGGCCCCGCGCGCGGCTGCGCGAAAAACTTTCCTTGGTTCGAGCCGAATTCACCACGACGGCATCGGCCATCACGTTCGCTTTCGTAGCGCGAGGCGAATCAAGACGATCAGCGCCATGGCAATCAACAACAGCAAAAAGGCCATCGAGAACAGCGCATGGCGAAACGGCGAACCGTCGGGAGCGTCGCCCATGTCGATGATGATCTCCGAGGTCAATGCCGATGCGGGAGACAGGAGCGAGGTCGGTATGACCGGCGCGTTGCCCAAGACCAGCTGTATGGCGAGCGTCTCACCGATCGCGCGGGCAATTCCCAAGATGACGGCGACTGCGATGCCGCTGCTCGCAGCGGGAACGAGAACGCGAGAGATCGTCTCCCAGCGCGTCGCGCCGAGCGAGGCCGAACCCTCGCGCAAGGCATTCGGGACGACGCGTAACGCGTCTTCGGAGAGCGAAATGACGGTCGGCAGGATCATGATCGAAAGCACGATGCCGGCCGCGAGCAATCCGTCGCCGTTGGTATGCGTGAGCGCGCCGAGTGCCGGTACGAGCAGGGTAAGGCCGAGCCACCCATAGACGATCGACGGGATGCCGACGAGAACTTCGATCGCGGGCTTGAAGATCGATGCGACGCGCGGGGGCGCCAGTTCGGAAAAGAAGACGCCGATCGCGACGCCGAGCGGACCCCCGACGAGAATTGCGAAACCGGTCGCCACAAGCGAGCCCACGATGAAGGGCAGCGCTCCATAACGGCGGTTGAACCCGTCCCACGTCGCCCCGAACAGAAACGTGAACGGCGAGACGTGATCGACGAAGAACAGTTTGGTTCCGTTGATCGCAAGGAATCCCAGAATCAGAGCGATCGCGACGACGAAAATCGCGCTGCACGTCATCAAGATGGCGAGCGCGATTCGTTCATCGCGATGAGCCCTGCTGGCGCGGACGCCTACCATCCCGGTGTCGTTCTCCCTAGAGGTTTCGGTTTCACCGGAACCCGTCGCGTTTGCGGCGCTCGTACGATTCGGGTCACCAGAATCGTACGAGCCGCCCGTCCATTAACCTACGACCGCCTTGAAATCAGCGGTCGTTTTCCGTGACCTTCATGTCACCAACGGCGATGTAACCAGTTCTCTGCAAGAGCTCCCTGCTATTCTTGACAAAGTCGATGAAGTCGGAAATCTCTTTGCTCGGGTGACCGTTGGTGTAGACGTGCTCGTACGACCAAAAGGGATACTTTCCGCTCTGAACGTTCGCGTCGGTCGGCGCTGCCCCGCCGATGGAAACTTCGCTGATCCCGCTCTGATTATGCGTGCCTGAAAATGCGGCATAGGAGACCGATCCAGCGGTTTGCTTGACCTTTTGAACGACCGTTCCCGTGGCGTCCTCCGTGAGGGTGTTCTGGTCGAGGACGGTTCCGTCCATCAGTGTCTTCATGAAGACGGCGCGCGTGCCTGAACTTGCCGGCCGGTTGATGACCGTGACCTGCCCATCTTTGCCGCCGACGTCCTTCCAGTTTTTCACTTTACCGGAGAAGATATCTTGAATTTGCTTCTTCGAGAGGTTCTTGACCCCGACTTCCGGGTTCGTGACGATGGCGAAGCCGATCACGGCCACGCGGTGGTCGACCAAGTTCGGCTGGTTTTGCGCCAGAATGTCGGAGTCGCCGAGGTCGACGGCTTTGGAGGCAACGAGCCCCAAACCCGTGCGCGAGCCGCCGCCGGTCACGCTGATCTTCGTATCGGAATGCTTGGCCTGATAGTCACTGGCGGCAGCCGTGACGAGCGGTTGCAGAGCCGTTGAACCTGCTGCGGAAATGTTCGTATCGGCGAACGCGCCGGCGGGAAAGAGCAGCGCAGCGGCGGCAAAGACGGCCGCCAAACGTGCGGTCGTGAACATGATGGGGAACCTCCTGGGATGCCCGTTAAGTAAAATTGATGGAACTCGCTCCTAGGGTCGCAGCCGCAGCCTATGCTCGGCTTAACGATTGATTAAGAGGCTCTTAATCTTCCAAGCGACGGCTCTCACGAAGCGCTTTTCACGCCCGGTCAACGTGGGACGAGGCGCTAACGTTCTCGGCAAGACGCCCTCGCCCGGCGCGCGAAGACCTCGGCGTGCGCGAACACGAGCAAAGCGGCACGGAGGTTTTCGACGGCTTGCGCGGCGTCGCGATCCTTTGGGTCCTCGCTTACCACACTTGGCTTTTTTCGTGGTTCACGCCGTACCTTAAAGCCTTCGGGCATGACGTTCCGGTCAGCGTCATTCCGCGCGTCGGTTATCTCGGGGTCGACCTGTTCTTCCTGATCAGCGGATTCTGTCTCTTCATCCCCGATGCTCGCGCCGCGGTCCTTGGAAGCTCAACGCAACCGCTACGTACGTTTGCATGGCGCCGGGCGGTGAAGATCGTTCCGTCGTACGCGCTCGCGCTGCTCGTCACCGTGCCGTTCGCGCTCGCATATCTGCGTGGCCCAAGCGAACTCTGGCCGGCGCTCGTCAATCATGCCGCATTCGTGCAAAACTTTTACGATGATGCCTTCGGAAAGGCCAACTCCGTTTTTTGGAGCCTCGCAATCGAGGTTCAGTTTTATCTCGTCTTTCCTCTTCTGGCGTGGACGTTTCGGCGCGCCCCGCTGCCGACTGCGGCTGCGATGGTTGGGGGAGCGCTCTTCTACCGCTCCTGGTTTGCCGGATGCTGTCTCGAGGACGAAGTGATCATGCGGCAACTGCCCGCATATCTCGACGTGTTCGCCTGCGGCATGCTCGCCGCGTATGCCGTCACCTGGCTGCACGCCCGCTATCCGACGCCGCAACGCGCTCGCGCGGCAGCGACCGTCATCGCATTCGGGCTAGCCGCCGTAATCTTCGCGTTGCTTCAAACCTGCGATGCGGTGCAGTATGCCCCGCATGGGCGCGCTCGCTGGGACTTGTTCGGTCGCACGGAACTCGCGGGACTCATGGGTGCATTTGCGGTCGCGTCGTGTTTCGCCATGCGCTTCTGGCGGGCGATCATCGCGAACCCCGTGCTAGTCTTTCTGTCGATCGTGTCGTACAACATGTACCTGTGGCACACGTTGATTCTAATCTGGCTGTGGAAGCACGACGTTCCGCACGCAGCGACCCCAAATCCCCACGACGACGACCATTGGAAATTCGCGTACATCGCGCTAGGCTGGAGCGCCGTGCTCGCCGTCTCGACTGCGGTCACGTACTTCATCGAGCGACCTTTGCTCGCGACGATCAAGCCGCACACCTTCGCCTTCGACTGGAGCCGGCTTGTGCGGCGCCCGGTCAGCGTGACGCGGGCGTCGCTCGGGACGCGGGAAAGGCGCACGTAAACGTTGCGCCGGCCCCGAATTCCGAATCGGCGGAGACGGTGCCGCCATGCGCTTCGACGATGCCTTTGACGATCGAGAGTCCGAGGCCCGTTCCGGTCACGTCACGCGCCCGCGAGCGATCGACGACGTAGAACCGCTCGAAGATGTGCGGCAGATCGTTGTACGGTATGCCGCCGCCCGTATCGCGCACTGCGAGCGTCGCGCCGCCGTCGCTCGTGCCGATGTCGATCGTCACGGAGCCGCCGGCCGGCGTATGGCGCAGTGAGTTGTCGATCAGGTTGACGAGCACTTGCGCCAATCGATCGGGGTCACCGTCGATTCGCGCCGGAGCACCGGATATGCGCAACTGCACGCCCAGCTGCTCGGCGCGCGCCTCGAACGTTCGCAGGATGTTGGTCGCGACGCTCGCGAGGTCGACATGTTCGCGTCGCAGCCGCAATCGACCGGCCTCGGCGCGCGTGAGTTCGAGCAGGTCTTCCACCAACTGCACCATCCGGTCGACCTCGGTTTTGACGCGTGGCAAAAACAGGTCGATTGCCTCCGCGTCACCGCCCGTATCCAGAATCGTTTCAATCATCAACTTGATCGACGACAGCGGCGTGCGCAACTCGTGAGAAACGCTCGAAATAAACTCTCGCCGAGTCTGCTCGAGTTCGTGTAGGCGCGTCTCGTCGGCCGCAATCACGAGCACGCCGTCGGAGCCGTCCAGCGGCAGTGTCGCAACGGTGAGCATCCGCGTACCGTTCGAGCGCACCAGCGACACACGGCCGCGCGACGGGTTTCCGGCGAGCGCTTCCCGGACTCGGCGATCCAGTTCGAAGGAGGGCACGATCTCGATAACCGCCCGTCCTAAGACGCGCCTCGACGTCAAGTCGAAAACGACACCGGCGGCTGCGTTGAGCGACTCGATCCGGCCGTTGCCGTCGAGTATGATGATGCCGACCGTCAGCGATCGCAGCAACTGCTCGAAACGCGAGTCGGCCCCCGCGTCGGCAGATGTTTGGGAGATGGCTGCAGATGAGCTCGGGGAGGCCGGCGCGATGCGCCCCAAGGCGAAGCCAAGCACGATCCCGACCGCACCGAGTCCGAACTCGAGCGGGTCCACCTCAGGAGTCCTTATTCTTTAAAGACGTACCCTCGGCTGCGTACGGTCAGGATGTGTTGGGGATTGTTCGGATCGATCTCGATTTTTTCGCGTAACCAGCGCACGTGCACGCTGATCGTTTGGTGCTCGCCTTCGAAATCGTAGCCCCACACTTTGTCGAGCAGCGTTTGGCGCATGACGACGTGCCCGCGGTTCTCCATGAGCACGTGCAGCAAACTGAATTCTTTGGGCGCGAGCGGCACCGGCCGGCCGCGCACCGAGAGCGATTGCCGAGAGGGATCCAGGACGATCTCGGCCACGACGATCGCCTCGCTTCGAGGGGCCACGTCGGCGCCGTTCTGACGGCGCAATCGCGCCTTGATGCGCGCCAGGAACTCGTGGAGGGAAAAGGGCTTGGTGACGTAGTCGTCCGCGCCGAGTTCGAGCGCGAGTACTTTATCGATCTCTTGGTCGCGCGCCGTCAGCATGATGATGGGAACGCCGCTGGACTTGCGAATCTCTTTACAGGCCTCGATGCCGTCGAGCACCGGCAGCATGATATCCATGACGATCAAGTCCGGCCGTTCGCTCGAAGCGAGCGCAATCGCGGTGCGGCCGTCACCCGCCGTCGCAACGGAATATCCGTTACGCTCGAGATTGAAACGCAACGTCTGCAGGATCGCCGACTCATCGTCGACGACGAGGATCTTCTTGGTCTGGGGGCCGGCAACCAGCATGCCTATCCCTTCCGGGGCGGCTCGTGGGAAGATTCCGTTCAAAGTGACCTTTGGACAGGACCCGGGAGAAGTCTTCCGCGTCCCGTTTCTAGCGTCGAAGGCAAGTCAGCTCGCCACGCCCGCTAAATCGACCGCTTCGTCGGCCCCGGAAATGTGCTCGAACACGAGCCGGCGGCCGAAAGCGCGCTCGAGCATCTCAGCCTTATAGCGGGCACCATCGAGCTCGGGCTCGATCTCGCCGGCGGCATGCAGCCGCAAGAGCACTTCGGTCGCATCAATGCGCAGATCGAGTGAGTCGACGGCACCAACGTGGCGCCGGTCAAGGCCGTCGGCGACCCGCAACATCGCGGCGAGTGCTTCAATCTTCGCGCGCCCGAGCGGGCTCGCGCTCGCCCATTCCACATGCGTCGGCTTGGGCAGCGACTTGCGGTGATACCGAACGAGCGCTGCGATCAGGTCGATTTCTTCGGGGCGCCAGCCCGGGAGAAGGGCGTTGCGAACGATATAGGCGCCGTGTTTATGGTGGGCACTTGCGGCGATCGCGCGACCGACGTCGTGCACGAGCGCCGCTGCAAAAAGTAGATCGCGGTCGGCGGGTTCGAAGCGGTGCAGTTCGGCAAGTCCGTCGAAGAGCTGCAGGGCGAGCGCTCCGACATGATTTTCGTGAACGCCGTTTCCGTCGAAGCGCCGCGCGAGCTCGTGTGCCGTATCGAAACGGCGTGTGCGCTCGTCGCCAAGCGTACGTGCGAGTGCGATGTTGCGCTCGAGATAATCCGCGACCAAACCTTCGCGCAAAGCTCGCTCGCTCACGACGATTTCGTCGCGGCCAAGCGCTTCGGCGAGGGCGATCGCGATCGCGTTACCGGCCACGATAATATCGCTGCGCCGCGGATTCATACCCGGCATCCGGCGCCGCTCGGCCGGCGCAAGCCGCAACATCGTGCGCTGCAATGCACGCAGGCGTTCGATGCGCAGAACGTAACCGTGCACGCGCTGCAAGGCGAGACCTGCCGCCGCTGCATCGAGCGCCGCCAAACCCATCAACGTTCCCGACGTACCGACGAGCACGTCGAAGCCGTATTCACGTAGCGCCGCCGTAACCGGTGCGATCTCCGTACGCACGTGCTGCTCGAGCGCCGGATAGCCGCCCGCCGCGCCTTCGGAGAGATAGCGCTCGAAGAGCCGTAGGCTTCCCAATCGCACGCTGTGCAGATAATACGAACGTTCCGCGTCGCCGATAATGAGTTCGGTCGAGCCGCCGCCGATATCGAAGATGCACGCGAGCCGGCCCTCGAGCGCGAAGCCGCGGCTCACGCCCAGATGGATGAGCCGCGCTTCTTCGACGTCGTCGAGAATCTCAAGCGTAACGCCGCTCGCGGCGAGCACTGCGGCGACGAACTCGTCGCGGTTGGACGCTTCGCGCACGGCGGAGGTTGCCACCGCGCGCACGTCATTTGCACCGGCCGCGCGCGCTGCTTCGGCGAACCGGGCGATTGCCGCGACTCCGCGGGCGACCGCTTTTTTTCCGAGATAGCCCCGCGCGAGTGCGTCACCCGCCCCCAAGCGCACCATCTCGCGCGTCTTGAGCAGGGTCCGCGCCGTCCCGTAGTGCGGATCCAACTCGACGACGATCAAGTGGATGGAATTCGTGCCCACGTCGATCGCGCCCAGGAACATCGCCGCTGCGCGCTACGGTGAGCGGCGTCGCATTCCCTCGTCCCAGACCCGCTCCGCGTCGGCATCCGGGACGACGAAACGATCCTCGACGGCACGGCGGTTATAGGAAGGTGAGCACAGCACCGCCGCTCGAGGCGCGAATCGAACGTGCCCTGGACGAAATTCGACCGGCTATTCATCGCGACGGCGGCGACGTTTGGCTCGTACGTGTCGCGGAAGCTGTCGCCTACGTTCAATTAATCGGCGCTTGCGGCGGTTGCCCGATGTCCAATGCCACCCTCAAGGGCGGAATCGAGCGGGTCGTGCGCGAGCGGTGCCCCGAGATTACGGCCGTCGAACAGCTCTAAGTTCGACCCCACGGGTGAGCGCATTACGGCGCTCACCCGTGGGGGAAGGCTACATAAATTTCATGTCCATCAAGTCGAGCCCGCGCCGTATTTCGCGCGCGAGTTCGATCGAGTCTCCGGTCTTGAAATTATGCGAGAAATACAGCTGCGGCGTCTCGTCGGTCTCCTGATTGTACAGGCAGCCGATGTCCCAGCCCTGACGTCGCATAATACTGATGACCGCTTGAATCTCGCCCGACCTCATTCCAAAATCGGGTGCGGCCGCCGCGTTACGCCCGCCACCGTACGGCTGGAAGACGGTCGTCGTTTGGATGTTGAGGAACGGATTAACAACCCGGCCCCCGAGGATCATCTGGTTGCGGCGCGGTACGTCGATCGCAACGGTTCCGCCGGCGCCGATCGTCGGCGAGCCGCCGAGAATTCTGCCTAGGTCGGCGGCGGGCAGCGGAGTCTTGGGATTCACCGGCATGGTCTGCGGAAACGGCGTCGACGTAACGTTGAGTGCAGCCTTGACGCCGCGCGCAATCTTCAAGGGGTCGCCGACGGCGCGGAAATGGATAAACCATACCAGAGGCTGGAAGTCGTAGAAGTGCTGATGTTCCGCCTGGAAAACGATGTCATGAATGAGCAACTGGTCGATGAATGGATCGAGTTCGCTCGCTTTGAGGCTCAGATCGGAGTTCATCGCTACTTGTCCGCCTCCGATCGGTTCGAAATACAAGTCTCCACTGATTTCAAAGGCCGGAAGAATCGGCACGCCGTGTAAGGTGACGTTGGTGATATCATCGCGGTCGACCCCGATATGGATAAGGCCGTTAGCGATCATGCCCTGCGCGCCGATAATCTGCTCGATTTGATGCAGGAGCGTGGTACTTTGCGACAGGGGGGATGTGACGGACGGCGCAGCAAGAGGGTCCGCGCCTGCGCGCGAACCGAGTCCCAGCACACCGGCCGCTGCGAGGCTGCCCGCCGCGCCCGCGCCGACACCGAGCGCCCGACGCCGGCTTACGACTGATTTCGATTCCATCGAGTCCATGAGGGCCTCCGAGTGTGCCGTTTGAACGGCGAATTAGGTCGTGCGCCGTCCGAGTGAGAGACTTGGGCAGCGATAGGCACTTGCCGAACAATATAGCCCAACTTCGTGACCATCAACCACGCTCGCCCGCACGACCGGTCTGCTGGATCCCGCACACTCTGCCATGCTGGTGGCACACCGAGAAGGTGAAATAGCGTCGGAGGTACAGACGTTATGCATCGATTCCGTTGTCCTGAGTGCGGTTGCGAGCACGATCAGCCGGCCGAAGCGGCCTTCGTCGTCACGGTCATTTGCCTGGATTGCGCCCTGCTGAGCGACCTTCACATCGGGCGAGCGCAGAATGAGGTTGTCCCGAGCGCGCAGCTCATCGCTGCTGCGTAACATCGTGTCCGATCACCGCGCTCGCGTCCCGGTTCGCCGATCTGATCAGAGCGAAACCGTTCCGGCATATCCGGTCAATTCGACGTAGGCGGCGCCGCGTGAGGTTTTTCGCGCCGCATCGCTTACCCCAACCGATCCTTCCCAATACGAGACGCCGCCCGCGGTGTCGGCGAGTTCTTGGTCGAGGACGATCGGGGTGAGCGCCAGATCGACATTCGCCGATGGGACGCGTACGCGCCAACCGCTTGGATAAGTCGCGCCGGTATGTGGACTCTTCCACGTTCCGGTCGAGGAAATCGCGAACGCATCGAGCGGTAGATACCGAACACTTCCGTCGCGTTCGACGAGGCTACCGCTCGATTGCGGGGTCACCTTGCCGTTTTTCCGGCGCAGCCGGTACAGCATGATCTCGCGCCCATCATCGAGTTGAATCGAAAACCAATCCCAACCCGCTTGATCGGGCGCGAGTTCACCCGAGCCGAACTCGTGATCCATCCAAGAGATTCCCGTAACGGGAAAACGAACGCCAGCGAAGCTGAGCGTGCCGGTCGTCCGCAGCCGGGTATACGAGTAATAGTGCGACGCGCATGCGGCGCAGGCGCCCTTGCGCGAAACGCCGTCGTGGCCGTGGATCGCCGGCGGCTTCTCGGGCACTTGGACGAAATCGATCGCGTTCGTGCCGTTCGAGGCTACGCCGCCCGTCGTGCCATGCAATGTTGCATCGGCGGCACGTAACCGCATGCGCTCGCGGCCGCGCTCATGCATCGGCTCTCCGACGAGCGTCCAGCGCTCAGCGTTCACGTCCAAGTTCGTCTCGGACGCATGTCCCATGCCGAGCGCTTCGCGCGCGAAACGGTCGACGTAGAAGAACCTTCCGCCGCGTTCGTCGGTGATCGCGAAATGCGCCGGATATAGTTCGTTTCCGCGCCACCGGCTCTGCGTCGCCTGCGGACGCGGGTCTCCCGGATGCATCCCGACGCGAAAGAACGTCAGCTCGTAGCCGAACCGACGGCCGTCCTTTGTCTTCACGTGCCCCGTGTAATACCACCACTCGCTGCGATAGTTCGCATGGGCGGCATGATCGCGCGGAAACACGAACGTGTAGGGCGAGCGCGCAATCTGGAACGTTGCTCGAGATATCGGACGCTGCGCCACCGCTCGAGGCGGGGGTCGGCGCGCTCTTTGGGCTCCGGGCACGCTGGGCATCCCGAAAGCAACAACGGAGAGCATGCAGGCGCCGATATGGAACCATTGCGGCCACCGCAGCCATGCATCGCGTTGCGGCAGCGGTGCGTCTTGCTTCTTCAGCGGCCTTCGCGCCGTTTGCGGTCCTCGCGATGATTCGCCTTTTCGATCGCTTCCGCGAGCTGTGGTTTAGTCATACGGCTCGTGGCGTCGGCTCCCACCTCCTGGGCTTGCGCGCGCAGTTGCTCTTTCGTTTTTCCTTCAGCGTCGACGCCGCCGTAACTCGGCGCCGAAGCGTCCGTGCCGTGCTGCTCGGCGCGCGGATCGGATGGCCCGCGCTCGGCTTTGGGCTCCCAATGATCGCCGCTCTTTTCGAACGAGTGCTTCACCGATGCCCAGGCGGCACGGTGGGCAGCCTGCTCGTCGCCGCCGTATGTCCTTTCGGCGCTCTCGAGCGTTGCTTCGTAGGTGTCCTGCGCTTTCTTCGGCGAGCGCTCGAGGGTGGACGGAAGGGGCGCAAATTCCCCGCCGTCGCTTTTCTTCGGCATGCTTTACTCCTTCGCTTTACGGCACAGATGATCGGTACCGGGGTGACACGCATGTCTTTCCCCACGCAGCTCATTCCGTACGCACCGCTTCGGCTGCTCGTATGCGTGCCGCGACCCGCGCCGGATAGATACCGGCGACCAGTGCCGCGACGACGACCAGAACGATGGCCTCCGCAAGGAACGCGTACGGCATGTGCAAGGTGATGAGCCAACCGAAGGCTTGGCGGTTGATGACGTAGATCAGCAGCAGCGCGAGCAGCACGCCGACCGCGACGCCCGCGACCCCGCCGAGCGCACCGATGTACGCGGCCTCGTAGAGCACCATGCGGCGTACGTCGCGCGTGGCCAAGCCCAGGTAGCGTAACAGTCCGATCTCGCGGCGGCGTTCGAGAACGAGTGCGAAGAGCGTGCTGACGACGCCGAGCACGGCGATCGTGATGCTGATGACGTACAGTGCATACGTGATGGCGAACGTTCGATTGAAAATTGCGATGACGAGGGAGCGGAGCTCGCGCGTCGTTTGCACGTCGATGCGCAGCGGCAAAACGCTGCGGATAGCCCGCGTGCGCAGGACGGTCAGATCCATGCCGCTCTTCGCATAAATGGCAAGCGAGTTGAGGCTCAGATCCCGAAAAAGGCGTGCGTACGTGCGCTTATCGATCAGCAGCACGCCTGCGTCGCTCGAATAATCGTTGTAGATGGCGGCGACGCGAAAGCGCACGGGTCCAGACGGCGTAGCCACCGGCACGTTATCGCCGACGTGCGTCCCGAACCGCGTGGCGAACGGCTCGCTGACCAGCGCTCGCATCGTTCCCGGTAACGTGTGAGCGAGCTTGCGGGCGTCGACGGACCCGAGAAATCGCAGCCGGTTGCGATCGGCGATCGTTGCGAAGTCGACGGCGGCGAGATTTGTGATGGTGCCGTCATACGGGATGGAGATCGCGCGAAAGGTGTCGACGGATGCAACGCCGGGCACACGCCGAATCCTTGCGGCAACGTCGGGCGAGAAACGCGCATCGTAGCTTGCGTCCTGCAGCCCGAGCGGCCGCACGAACAGATCGGCTCTGATCGTATCGTCCGCCCAGGCAAGAACCGTCGTTCGAAAGCTACCGACGAGAATTGCGACACTGACCATCATCGCAATCGCGACCATCAGCGAAGCGACCGCAACGCCGTTACGCCGAATTGCAGAGCCTAGATTGGAGGCGCCAAGCAGTGCGGCGGGCGACCGCCGCACATTTAGCGCGCGCGCCCCGGCGGTCGTGGCGACGAGCGCGAGCGGCACGCACAGCGAGCTGCCGAAAATGATGGCGAGGCCCGCTGCATAACCGGCAACCGGAATCCCGTCGACCGCGGGCGCAAAGCCCAGAAGATACGCGGCTAAGAGCAGCACGGCCCCGACGGCGGCAAGTCCGATTCCCGGGCGCGCGCGGCGACGTTCGAAACCCGCCGCGCGCATCGTGATTGCAGGCGCGGTCGCCGCCGCTTCGAGCGCGGGAACGAGTGCCGACAACGTAGCGAGCACCGTACCGGCGACGAACGCCTGCACGAGCACGAGCGGATCGTAGTGCACACGGTCGGCGCTCGAGGCGACGTAAAGCGTGTCGACCGTTCGCGAAACGGCTCCGACGGAGAATTGCGCGAGCACGCTCCCGAGCATAAGTCCAAGTACCGATCCGACCGTACCAAAGAGCGCGCCTTCGGCAAGAAACGTTGCGAAGATCTGCCGGCGGGATGCACCGAGCGCCCGCAGCGTCCCGACGTCGGGGCGGCGCTGCACGACCGATATTGCGACGGCGTTGTAGATCAAGTACATGCCCACGAGCAGGGCGATGTACGAGAGCGCGGCAAGGTTCAATTGAAAGCTGCGCAGCATCCGCTCGATTTCGCCGGTGCGCACCTTGGATTCGATCGCGCGCGCACCCGGCGGAATCACGGCGGTGACGGCGCGCTGTACGGCGGGCAGGCGTTTCGGGTCGACGATGAGATCGATCCGGTCGAGCAATCCGATTTTCTCGAAGGCTTCTTGCGCCGTAACGATATCGACGAACACGACGCTCGAATCCAGGCCCGGCGTGCCGGCCGGGATGATGCCCGCGACGCGCAACCGTATCGGCTTGTCGCCGGCAAGCGCGCCGAACGTGCTGCCGACGCGCAGACGGTATCGCCTCGCAACCCGCTCCGACACGAACGCGCCGCGTCCGTCGACGAGCGCATACGGATCCGGCCCGCGCTGTGCGCCGGCATCGTATTCGCCCGGTAGTGCGACGGAAGCCGCTGCGTCACGCGGCAGCGGCCGCAATAAGTCCAGACCGAGGACGCGCAGTATCTCACCCGAAAACGGGTCGCCGGGCCGTGCGCCGACGACGATCGAGTCTTCTATCGTCGGGCTCGCGTACGTCACGCCCGCGATTTGTTGCACCCGCAGCAAAGCGCGTTCGTCGAAGCCCCGGCCGACACCGAGAACCTGCACGTTTACGTGGTTCGCGACGACGTTGACACTTGAAGCAAACGATGCAATCGCCGTCGCGTTGGCCAGATCGATCGCAAGTGCGATCGCGACCCCGAGCGCGACGGCTCCAAGCGTGACGATCGCACGCAGTCGATTCGCGCGAACGTGCCCGAGAACCAGTCCGCGAAAAAGCGCCATCATCGTCACCGCTCTGCGATGCTCGGGCTCGTGCCGGCGATATCCTGGCAAGCATGGCGGGAACGAGAGCAACGATGTTTGCCGATCGGCGAGCCGCGGGTACGGTGCTAGCCCGCAAACTGGGGTCCTACGCGAAGCGTTCGGGCTTGCTGGTTCTCGCGTTGCCGCGCGGCGGAGTTCCCGTCGCTTTCGAGATCGCGCGGGCGCTCGAAGCGCCGTTCGACGTTCTGCCCGTTCGCAAACTCGGTGTGCCGGGGCACGAAGAACTCGCGATGGGCGCGATCGCCGCAGGGGTGCGAGTGCTCAACCCCGGCGCGATCGAACGACTCGGCATCTCCCAGGACGTGATCGGCGCCGTCGCGGCCCGCGAGGAACGAGAGCTCGAACGGCGCGAACGCCTCTATCGCGGCGACCGCCCGTTTCCCCGATTGCGCGACCTCACCCTCATCCTGGTCGACGACGGCCTGGCGACGGGCTCTTCGATGCGTGTCGCAATCCGGGCTGCACGCGAACATGCGCCGGCAAAGATCGTCGTGGCCGTGCCGGTCGCGCCGCCCGAAACCTGCCGAAGCTTAGAGTCCGAAGCCGACGACGTCGTCTGCGCGCTCACGCCCTCGCCGCTGCAAAGTATCGGCCGCTGGTACGCATCGTTTAGTCAAGTCGGCGACGACGAAGTCCGCGAGTTGCTTGCCCGCTCGTAGGGCGCAGTTAGCGTAGGACTTATGCGATGATGCGGCCGTCCTGCATGCGGATGATGCGGTCGCAGGCGGCGGCGGCTTCGGGCGCGTGGGTCGCCATAAGTATCGCCTGACCGCTCGACGCGAAGCTACGCAGAAGCCGCAACACCGCCGCGCCGTTGTGCGAATCGAGGTTGCCCGTCGGTTCGTCGGCGAGCACGATCGCGGGGGCGTGGATCGTCGCGCGAGCAATTGCGGCGCGCTGCATCTGGCCCCCGGAGACTTGGCTCGGATAGGCATCGGCTTTATCGGCGATGTCGACGGAATCGAGCGCGGTTTGCAAGCGTTTGGCGATCTCGTCGCGCGGGCGGCGCTGCAGGATCAGCGGCAGCGCGACGTTCTCGCCGATCGTCATGGCCGGCAAGAGGTTGAAGAACTGAAAGACCGTCCCGACCGACTCGCGACGCAGCCGCGTCAGATCGTTGTCGCCGAGTGATGAGGTTGCGGCCCCCGCAATTTCGATCGTGCCCGACGTCGGCAGATCCACGCAGCCTATGAGGTTCAGCAGCGTACTTTTTCCGCAACCGCTCGGTCCCACGAGCGCCACCATCTCGCCGGCTGCGACCTCAAGTGAAACGCCGTCGAGCGCACGCACGGGTTCCGCGCCGCTTGCGACGTACACTTTGGTTGCGGCGCGAGCACGCACGGGCACTTCAGCCACGATCGTTGAGAACAAGACGAAAGTAGGCACTGCGCCGCACCTGCGGGTGTCCCCAGCCCGCCGCTTCCGCAAGCCTGAGCAGCTCCCGCGCGGAATAGGCGCGCCGTACCGACAGAGGGCCGTCATGTTTGGTGAGACGGTTCTTGGCGATGAACCTCGCATACAACGACGCACTCACATATGCGAGCGGCGAACGTTCGAGATCGCACACGACGGGCGTCAGACGTGCCACGCGACGCAGTTCACGCAGCACCTCGACGGCGGCATCGTCGTCGAAATGATGCAATCCGAGCGTACAGGTGGCGATGTCGAAGGCGGCGTCGGGGAAAGGCAGCATACGCGCATCGCCACGCACGAAGCGCAGCAGCGGCTCGTCACCCGCACGCTCGCGCGCCACCGCGAGCACCGCGTCGCTGGCATCGAGCGCCACGATCTCGAGACGCCGCCCGCGCGAACGCGCTTCGCGCAACAGTTCCCGCGGTACGTCCGCGCTTCCGCAGCAGACGTCGAGCAGCCAGGCGGCATCGTGCTCGAAAACCGACGCAACGACCGGGCGGTAACCGCCGAAACGGCGATTGGCGTACTCGATGTCGGCGAGATTGCCGGCAAGCTCGACCAAATCGACACCGGGAGCATCCATGAGCTCGGAGGCAATGACACGACGCATCGGGCGCTCTCGCGCGCTACGACTTAATTTTTCTTGAAGTAGTCTGCGTTGATCGGGATGTAGTTTGTCCACTTTTCAGGCACGTCGGAGTCGGCGAAGATTGCTTCCACCGGGCAGGCCGACACGCAGGCGCCGCAATCGATGCACACCTCGGGATCGATGAACAGTTGCCCTTCGTCATCCTTGCCGTGAATGCAGTCGACCGGACAGACGTCGACGCACGACTTGTCCTTGGTACCGATGCACGGTTCGGTGATGATGTACGCCATAGCAATCGTATTGGGGACCGCCTCGGAACGGTCCTCTCCACGGCCTCGGCATGCGCTCAGCAGGCGCACCGCGAAACCGTCGCCATTGTGGCGGGTATGGGAAACACGATGGCAGCGCTTTGCGAGACGTGCGGGTTGCGTCCGGCAACCGTACGAGATTTCACGTTGCGCAGCGGCGCCTGGGTAGAAGCCGAGGTCTGCGACGCCTGCGCTCGTCGCGACAAGTCGGCGGTGCTGCCGCTCGTGGGGTCCGCCATCGCCGCCGTTGCACTCGCGGTCGGTACGACCTTCGCGGTCGATCGCTTGCAACGTGGGCAACGCGACTTGCCCTCGGCCGACCCGCGCGACTGGACGAAGCGGTTGCGGAGCGGTACGCCTACGCTCGCTGCGTATTCACGCGATCTCACGGCCGCCGCGCGTGCCGACGAACTTGACCCGGTGGTCGGCCGGGAGGTCGAGATCGCGCGCGTCGTCGCCATCCTGGCGCGGCGTTCGAAGAACAATCCCGTTCTCGTCGGCGATCCGGGTGTGGGAAAAACGGCGATCGTCGAAGGCCTCGCACAACGGATCGCCAGCGGCGACGTGCCGCCGGTGCTGCGCGACAAGAAGATCCTCGCGCTCTCACTCGGCCCGCTCGTTGCGGGGACGAAGTACCGCGGTGAATTCGAAAGCCGCGTCAAGCGTATTGTCGACGAGATCAAGAAATCCGCGCGCGAGGTGATCCTGTTCATCGACGAACTCCACACGCTGGTCGGCGCCGGTTCCGCTGAAGGCTCGCTCGATCTCTCGTCGATGATCAAACCGGAACTCGCGCGCGGTGAGCTGCAGTGCATCGGTGCGACGACGTTCGATGAATATCGTAAGCACATCGAAAATGATGCCGCACTCGAACGGCGCTTTCAGCCGGTCACCATCGTCGAGCCGACGGTCGAACAGACCGAAGCGATCCTGCGTGGTCTGCGGGGCGTCTACGCGCAGCACCACGGCGTCACCATCTCCGATGAAGCAATCGAAGCGGCAGCCGGTCTTTCGGCGCGCTATATCGTTGACCGCTTCTTGCCCGACAAGGCAATCGATTTGATGGATGAGGCATCGTCCTCGGTCGCGCTCGCCGGCAGCTTCACCGTCGATGCCGTCGACGTAGCGGCGGTCGTTGCGCGCTGGACCGGGATTCCGATCGGTTCGTTGACGGCCGAGCAGACACGCGGTTTACTTGCGCTCGAAGCTTCGCTGGAAAAACGTGTGATCGGCCAACCGGCAGCGATCGCGCTCGTCACCGAAGCGATCCGGCGCGGGCGCGCGGGTCTCAAGGACCCCCGTAAACCCGTCGGTGGGTTTTTGTTCATCGGTTCGAGCGGGGTCGGGAAGACGGAACTCGCGCGCGCCCTGGCCGCCGAACTCTTCGGAACCGAGGATGCCCTCGTCCGCATCGATCTCTCCGAATACACCGAAGCGCACACGGTCTCGCGCCTTCTGGGAGCACCGCCAGGATATGCCGGTCACGATGAGCCGGGACAGCTTACGGAGCCCGTGCGGCGCCGTCCGTACTGCGTCGTTCTCTTCGATGAGTTCGAGAAGGCGCACGCCGATGTCGCCGCCATCCTTTTGCAGATTCTCGACGACGGCCGTGTCACCGATGCCAAGGGCCGAGCGATCGATTTTCGCCACGCCGTCGTGATTCTCACGAGCAACGCCGACCCATCGGAACTCGAGCTCTACGTACGTCCCGAGCTGCTCAATCGCATCGACGACGTCGTGCGCTTCAACGACCTCGGTGAACGCGAGATAGAACGCATCGTCGACTTGCAGATGGGTGCGGTCGCCGAGCGCTTGGGAGCCTTACGGGTCTCGATCGATCTCAGCGACGACGCGCGCCGTTTCCTCGCCGAGGAAAGCATCGCCGCCGGAAGCGGGGCACGCTACGTCGCGCGCACGATTTCGAAGCTCGTCACGAACCCGCTGTCCAATGCGATCCTGCGCGGTGAAATCGCCGCCGGCGGCAACGCTCGGGTCGAATTACGCGACAGCGAACGCATCGAGGTCATCGCAGCCTAGCTCAGATGATCTTGCGGATCGCCTGCTCGATTTCCGTCGGCGACATTGCGCCGAGGCGATAGGTGCTGACCTTTCCGTTGCGGTCGATGAAGACGTGCACCGGAAGATCGAAGGCTCCGTAGGCGGCCCGGGCACTGCCGTCGTCGAGTGCGACGGGAAACGGCCAATCGTAGCGGCGAGCGAACTCGAGCGCATGCGGAGCGCTCTCTTGTTCGTCGATGCCGACGGCGGAAAGTCCGCGTCTATGGTACGCGCGATACAGGCGGCCGATGCTCGGCGCTTCCGCTTCGCACGGGGGGCACCATGATGCGAAAAAATTCAGATACGTAGGTTTCCCGGCAAACGTGCGTACGACGACCGTGCCGCCGCGCGCCGCCGGCAAACTGAAGCCCGTGGCCACGTCGCCGGCATGCGGTATGGCAAGCGCCGGCAGCGACGTCGCGACGAGCCACGCGCCGACGAGCGTGCCACGAAAAAACCACCTCATGTGCGGCTAAACGCCGGAAACGGCACGTGCGTTGCGTCTTCGGCCATCTGCGCGCGCAAGTCGTCGACGCTGCCGAAGGTGCGCTGTTCACGAAGGAAGCGAAGGTCCCGAAGCATCAGCTCTTCGCCGTAGATACTGCACCGAAAGTCCACGAGCCACGCTTCGACGGTTCGCTTCCTCGCGCCGAACGTCGGATTGCTGCCGATCGAGAGAAGGCTGCGATAGTCGCGCCCATCGTAACGGACCGTGGCTGCATAGACGCCGTCCGCAGGCAGCGTTTTCTCCGCGGCCACGTCGAGGTTGGCGGTGGGAAAACCGAGATCGTGGCCGCGTCCCGCCCCGAAAACCACCCGGCCGCGCAGCGCGTACGGCTCGCCCAGCAGCCGGTTGACGGTTGCCATGTCGCCGCGGGCGAGCGCCATGCGAATCCGCGTGCTCGAGATGCTCTCGCCTTCGTCAGCGAGCCGAGGGACGGCGATCAGGCGTGCTCCGCGCTCGCCGAGCACGGCGCCCGCCAGCGTTACATCACCACCACGCGCGCGCCCGAAGCGGAACGTTTCACCGACGACGAGCGCGCGGATTCCGAGCTTACCGACGAGCACCTCGCATAAGAATTCGCGCGCTTCGAGCGCCGCGATACGCTCGTCGAAGGGCACGAGATATAACTCGTCGATGCCCGTCGACGCGAGCAGGTTCACCCGTTCCTCGAGAGTCGTTACCAGTGCGGGCGTGCGCTGCGGACGCAGATGCGTCGACGGATGATTGGAAAACGTCAAGGCGGCGGCCCGATAACCGGGACGCCGCATTCGCAACAGGGCGCGAATAATCTCCCGGTGACCACGATGCATGCCGTCGAAAAAACCGATCGCGAGCACGAGAGGATGCGCGCTCTTGCGCTCGGCAATCTGGTGGTGAACCTTCACACGAAAACTTTGCGCGGCGCGAGCAGCGCCCCCACCGCTTCGCCGACACCGACCAACCGTCGCCCGGAGTCGCGCACGAAGACGTGCTTGGCGACCGCGCCCAGCGGCAACGGCACGAGCCGCCCGGCGCGAAAATCGGCCGAACCGCGGCCGTCGAGCACGATCGTCGGAAACGGAATGATCCGTTCGGGTGCGATCAACGCCGCTTCGGGGGCCGCTTCGATCTCTTCGAGCGTACGCGCTTCATAGAGGACGAACGGTCCCGAGGCGTCGCGCAGCAGCGCCCCCATGTGGCCCACGCAGCCGAGCGCCGCTGCAAGGTCCTCGCACAGGGCGCGTACGTATGCGCCTTCCGAGCACGCCAACGCCAGCCGTGCATTGCCGTCGCGATAGCCGAGCACGCTCAGGCCATACACCGTTACGCGGCGTGGAGCACGTTCGACCGTCTCGCCGCGGCGCGCGATATCGTAGAGCCGCTCGCCGCCGTGGTGCAATGCACTGACCATCGGCGGCACTTGCGCGATCACCCCGACGAAATCGCGCACCGCCGCTTCTAAGCGCACCTTCGCGTCCCCCGGCACCGCACTACATGCAACCGTCGCGCCGGTCGCATCGGCCGTCGTCGTGCTGCGACCGAGGACGAGCGTGAAAACATACGACTTCCGGCGATCTTCGATCAGCGGAATCAGCCGCGTCGCCTTTCCGAGCGCAAGCGGCAGCACGCCCGCCGCCATCGGGTCGAGCGTGCCCAGGTGCCCAGCCGGGAGTTTCGTCCCAGCGAGTCGCGCAAATATCTTGCGAACGCGAACGCCGACTTGCACGGATGTCAAACCGGCAGGCTTGAAAACGTTCACGAACCCGAGCACGCCGGTTATGCTATGCGGTGCGCTGTAATGTACGCTTACAGACCTTCTGAACGCATGGCGGCGCGCGCCGCAACAAACGCTTCTTCGAGGGAGCCTTCGAACGTGAAGCCCGAGGCGCGGAAATGGCCGCCGCCGCCGAGGCGCTGCGCGACCGCTTGCACGTTGACGCGGCCGTTGCTGCGTAGACTGACGCGAACATCGTCCCCGAACGCTTTGAAGAGGGCCGCAACGTCGACGCCTTCGATCGAGCGCAGATGTCCGATGATCTCTTCGGTGTCTTCGCCGTCGGCGCCGTGGCGCCGCAGCATCGCGTCGTCCACGACGGACCAGCAATACTTGCCGTCTTCGTCGACGCGCGCGTTCGACAGCGCCTCACCGAGCAGGCCGATCGCGGCCAAGCGCTTGTTCGCAAATATCCAGTCGGTGATTTTTTCTTTGTCGGCCCCACGCTCCATCAGCCAAGCCGAGGTGCGTAAAACCGAAGCCGTCGTGTTGGAGTGCATGAACCCGCCGGTGTCGGTCATGATCGTCGTCAGCAGGCAGGTAGCGATCGGCGGCGTGACCGGCACATTCATCGCGTCGAGCAACTTGAGCACGCAGGTCCCGGTCGAACACTCCGTTTCGAGCACATAATTGTACGCGCCGAAGCGGGCGTTGGCGAGATGGTGATCGATGTCCAGAATGTTACGGCGCTCGACCGGCGGAAGAAATTCGCCGGCGCGCTCCGTATCGCTCATGTCGCAAAAAACCCACAACGTATCGGCGGGAAGATCGCTTGGAACCTCACGCGACACGAATTCCGAATCAGCCAAAAAACGCAGATTGCGCGGCACCGGATCCTGCTGAAAGTAATGGACCCGCTTGCCGAGCCCTCGCAGCGCGAGCCCAAGCGCCAACCCCGCACCCAGCGTATCGCCGTCGGGCTTCACATGACTGACCATCACGAACGCAGGTCGCCGCCGCAACTCCGCGACCACATCCGTCGTCGTCGTATCCCGCACCTCACTCTGAATCATCGGACTCCCCTTCCTCGCGCGACGGCCTCGACGCCTGCCCCGCTTTCGCCAAGACTTGGTGAAGCGCAATCGCTCTCTCGGTCGTACGGTCCTCGACAAACGTCAGTTCCGGCGTATGCCGCAGCGTCACGCTATGCCCAAGCTCCCCGCGCAAAAACCCCTTCGCCGACTCAAGGGCCGCCATACTCTGTTTAGCCACATGCCGATCCCCAATAACCGACACATAAACCTTCGCGGTCGCGAGATCGCTTGTAATCTCCACCCGAGTAACGGTCACAAACCCCAGCCGCGGATCCTTCAGCTCCGTACCGATAATGCGAGCCAACTCCCGCTGCAACTCATGGTCGATCCGCCCCATCCGCTCCCGCTTCACGCAGTCCGCCTCAGTGAGGCGAAGATGCCTAAGGCGATAAAGAGGAACAAGAATGTTACGTGGTACGCCATGAGGGCGTGGTCGGGATGTGGTTCCGCCATTCCAATGGCCTGATTGGCACTCCCTAAAACGCACGTACCAATAACGAGCCATTTAATCGCTGGCGTCGTCGGTTGCAATGAAAACAATGGCGTGCGCTTCACGAAACGTGTCTCACTAGCGCGGTGCGATCGTGCCGCATAAACACCATGCCCACGAGCCTGACCACGATGCTGGCGGCGCAAAACAACACAAGCAGTTTGCGGGAGCTTCGCTTCATCGGTTGTAGCGTTCTAAGAAACATGCGAACTACTCGAGAATCCGCTTAATCCACGCCATGCTACGGCCATTAATAATAGCCGTTAGGAAGCAGAAGTACAGGGTCCCTCCCGCGAAAAATGTTTGCAAACGAGAAAAATGCGGAGCAAGACGAAATACGATGGCGAGTAGAGCTACCGAAGCTGCGATGAGCAATCCCCGACGGCATCGGCTCTGTCTGCGCACGAAATGTGCTCTTCAGCGGTCAGCGGTGGACTCGTAAGTAAGCCGTAAACCGCATTAGGCCGCAACGGCGACGTTTCGGATAGGACCCTAGCCACGTGACCGCTCGCGCGCCAGCGCCGCAATAGCGGCAAGCGCGATGCCGACTCCAAGCCCGAATAACAAGCCGACGCAAAAGCCGTTGAAGCCGCCATCGGGTCCCGTACGCTGAAGCACCAACGAGGCGCTAACCGAGACCAAGCCAACGACCGCAAGGGCTCGGCAAGATGCCGTTTGCAAGCGCGGTACAACCGCAACAACGCGCTTCCACACCGTAACCGCGCGCCGAAACAACGCTTCGAGGGAAAGCTTCGGGAGCGATGCTTTCGACATTAGCCCAAGACCGACGTCGCAAGGGCCGGGGCGCGGCGCGGGTGTGCCCGGGGAACTCGGACGGGGAGCGGAGCACACGATGTGCGGGAGCGAACCGCCGCGTAGCGGTGGTTTCCGACGGATCGGAAACCACCAGCGGTCCCGGGGCACACCTGCGCCGCGCCCCGGCCCCAAGCACCGACATCGCTCACGTCAGAGTAGCAAGGCTTACGCCGGAACCGGTTCCGGCGCAACCAACTCCGACGTGAACGCCTCAATGACGTCCCCATCCTTGAGATCCGAGAACTTCGCAATCTGCACGCCGCACTCGAAATTCTCAGCCACCTCCCGCACGTCGTCCTTGAACCGCCGCAGCGACTCAAGCTCCGACTGGAAGACAACCGCCGAATCCCGCAAGATCCGAACCTTGGCATTACGCGTAAGCTTGCCGCTTTGCACGTAACACCCCGCGATCGTACCGACTTTGGAGACCTTGAACACTTCGCGCACTTCCGCCCGCCCGAGGATGACCTCACGGAACTTCGGCGCAAGCATGCCGAGCAACGCCTTCTTGAGGTCGTTCTCCACTTCATAGATGACCTGATAGAAGCGGATGTCGACCTGTTCGTTCTCGGAAAGCCGCTTGACCGTCTCATCGGGCCGAATGTTGAACCCGATGAGCACGGCGTTTGACGCGCTCGCCAAGTTGACGTCGTTGGGCGTGATGGCACCGACGCCGGCATAGATCACGCGGATGTCGACTTCCGCATTCGAGAGTCCCTCGACACGTCCGCGCAACGCTTCAACGGCGCCCTGACCGTCCGCTTTAAGGATGAGGTTAAGCGATTTCCGTACGCCGTCGCTGGCCGTCGACATGAAGCTTTCGAGCGAAATGCGCGGGCCGTTGGTAGCCGCAATCGCAACGTCTTTGCGACGCGTCGACCGCTTCGCCGCCGCTTCGCGCGCCACGCGCTCGTCGGAAACGACCATCAAGGTATCGCCCGCACTGGGCACGTCGGAAAGCCCCATGATCTCGACCGGAATCGACGGTCCGGCCTTCTTCACTTGCTTGCCTTTGTCGTCGACGAGCGCTCGGATACGACCGAACGCCGAGCCGACCACGACGACGTCGCCGACCCGCAAGGTCCCGTTCTGCACGAGCACCGTGGCAACCGCGCCGCGCCCGCGATCGAGCGCCGATTCGATGACGACGCCGGTTGCGCGACGCGTCTTGTTCGCTTTGAGATCGCGCAGCTCGGCTTCGAGCAGCACGGTTTCCAGTAGCTGATCGATGCCCTCGCCGCTGCGCGCCGAGACGGGCACGACTTCCGTCTTGCCGCCCCAGTCGACCGGCTGTAGCCCCTGTTCGGCGAGCTGTGCTTTGACGCGATCGGGCTGCGCGTCTTCCTTGTCCATTTTGTTCATCGCAACGACGATCGGTACGTTCGCGGCTTTGATGTGCGAAATCGCTTCGACCGTCTGCGGCATGACGCCGTCGTCGGCCGCAACCACGAGAATCGCGACGTCGGTTACTTTGGCACCGCGCGCGCGCATCGCCGTGAACGCTTCATGGCCGGGCGTATCGATGAACGTGACCTTCTGATCGTTCCGTTCGACCGTGTACGCGCCGATGCGCTGCGTGATGCCGCCGGCCTCGCCGCTTGCGACGTTGGCCGAGCGGATCTTGTCGAGCAGCGAGGTCTTACCGTGATCGACGTGCCCGAGCACCGTTACGACGGGCGGCCGCGACGTGAGCAGCTCGGGACGATCCTCCTCCTGCTCGACGACGACTTCTTCTCCCGCCTCCTTGATGACCGCGTTGAAGCCGAACTTGCGGGCGACGTTCTGCGCGGTTTGCGCGGGAATGTTCTGATTGATCGTCGCCATCGTGCCGATCTTGATCAGCTCTTTGATGATGTCTTTGGCAGGCACGATCATGGACGTCGCCAGTTCCTGCACCGTCAGCACGTCAGGAATTTCGATCGTTTCGAGATTGGAAGACGCGGGCTGGCGCCGATCGTCGCTTCCGCTCTTCTTGCGGCGACGATCCTTCTCCAGAAGCATCTCGGTCTCGCGGTCTTTCTTCGCGCCGGAGCGGTCGGCACCGCCACGGCCGCGGGGTTGCGGTCCTCGGGGGCCGCCGGAACTCGGGCTCGGACCGCCAGGCGCCATCGGTGCACCGGGCGGTCGCGGCGTGAACGGCCGCGGGCCGCCAGCTGCACCGGGCGGGGGAGTCAGCGGACGGAACGGACCGTTCCCGGCAGGACGGCGCATCGGCGCGCCGACCGCATCCGCTGCACCCGGAGCGCCCGGAGCGCCCGGAGCGCCGGGACGCGGCATCGCCTGACCCGGTTGCGGGGCGCGGTACGGCATGCCGACCTGGCCGGGCCGGGGCGCGACGCCGGGGCGCCCCGGCATGCCGGTTTGCAGGCCGGGCGTCCCCGAAGCGGCGGCTCCTCCCTCATCGGGAGAAAACGGCCGTGGCGGGGGCGCAACGGAGGAGGAGCGGCCGGTGGGCACGGGACGAAGCTGCGGAACCGGAGCGCTGTCGGCGCTTCCATCGGTTGGTCCCCGGCGCGGCCGAAGGGCACCAGGAACGACGCGCGGCGCCGGGCTTCCGACGATACGAGGTGCCGGCCCTCCGACGATGCGCGGCCCCGGGGGACGAAGCGCAGTCGACGCATCGGCGTCAGCCGGTGGCGAGGACAAAGGCGGCGGGCCGCCGTCCTGCGGCGGCGCGGTCGCTTCCGGAGCGGTGAGCGCCTCTTGGCTTGCCGCGGGCGCCCCCGCAAGGGGCGCTTCGGCCACGCCGTTCGGCGCGCCGGCGCCGGGCATATCCGCCGGAACGTCCGAAGTGCCGGGCTTGGGGTTCGCTTTCGCCGGCCGCCGCGGCGCGGTGACGGGTTTCAGGCCGGGGACCGGCGTAGCCGCTTCCGGGACCGGCGGGGCAGGCGCGACGGAAGCAGTACCGGCGCGAGTGGCGCTGCCGTTACCGTTTTGCGCGGCGCGGGGCGCCGGCGGGGTGGCCGTTGCGGTCGCCGCTGCTTTGGGCGCACCCTTGAGCAAAACGCCGCGAACGAGCTCGGCGATCGGAGCTTCGACGACGCTGAGCTGATTTTTTGATTCGAGCCCCAAGCGTTCGAAAAGCCCGATCAGGTCCTTCGAAGATAGACCGAGCTCTTTGGCCAGCTCGAAAATACGTACTTTACCGGTTGGCATATCGTCCTTTTCACAACCCGCGCGCGGCTCGTTCGGCTGCGCTCGGAAACCTCGTCAGTTCATGTCGTCGCTCCGCGTTCGTCCCGACGCCGGTTCACCGGCAGGCGCACGAACCCGACTATCATACACGTCCCCCGCCTCATCGCAAAGCGGGAAGCCGGGTTTCTGCGGCCGCGTCGGCCAGTCCGGGGTAACGCTTATTTTTCCGCGCCCGCTCGGCACACGGAAGCGAACACAGGTAGACCCCCCGGCCCGTGCGCAAGCGCGTCCGGTCTGCCGTCCAACCCGCCGGCCCTCGTACGAAGCGCGCGAGGGCCGCTTGCGGTCGAACCTTTCGGCAGCCGACGCAGGTGCGAAGCGGGACGCGCCGCTCCTCTACGACGAGCCCTCATCGGTCGGCGGGCTCGTCGGATCGAACATCTGGCGCCGGAACTCTTCGAGCTTACGAATGAGTTCGGGATCGATTGCGGGTGCCTCTTCGCCTTCGAGCGCCGCGCCTTCGGCCTCCGCTTCCTCGGGAGCCCCGACGGCCGCGCGTTCTTCGCGCTCGGCGAGGTAGCGCGCGCGGGCGTCGTCGGCTTCGGCTTCGCTCGTAATGTCCAGGCGCCAGCCGCTCAACCTGGCTGCGAGGCGCACGTTCTGTCCTTCGCGACCGATCGCAAGCGAAAGCTGATAGTCGGGCACCGTCACCAGCCCCACGCCTTCGTCCTCGAAGAGTTCGACGCCGAGGACCTTGGCCGGTGCAAGCGCGTTGTGAATGAACGTCACCGTGTCGCTCGACCAGCGGATGATGTCGATCTTCTCGCCCCGCAACTCGTCGGAAACGCTCGCGATGCGACTGGACTTCGGACCCAGACACGCGCCGACGGCGTCGACGTCGGATCGGTGCGAATGAACGGCAACCTTCGAGCGGCTGCCGGGCTCACGTGCGATCGCCATAATCTCAACGATATTGTCTTCGATCTCCGGAACCTCGCGCTCCAAGAGCCGCTGGACGAGCCCCTCGGCCGCCCGCGAAAGGACGATCTGGGGACCCTTGTTCGTCTTGCGAACATCGAGCACGAATCCGAGCAGCCGATCGTTGATGCGGAAATTCTCGCGCGGCACTTGTTCGGAAAGCGGCAATAGGGCTTCGGTCTTACCGAGGTCGACGAACATGTTGCGTTGTTCGTAGCGCTGCACGGTCCCGCTGACCAGATCGTGGAGCTTGCGGCTGTACTCGTTGAAGATCGTGTCGCGCTCGGCCTCGCGGATGCGTTGAACGATGACCTGCTTGGCGGTCTGGGCGGCGATGCGACCGAACTCTTTGGGGGCCACCTCTTCGTCGAAAAAGTCGCCCGGCTCATACTTGGCGCCTGCCTCCCGACGCGTCACTTCGAGTTTAGGATCGACGACTTCGTCTGCGACCGTGCGGCGATGATAAACTTTGTATTCACCCGTATCGCGATCGATCGCAACGATCGCGCTCGCTTCAGCACCATAGTTTCGCTTGTAAGCGGAAATTAGCGCAGCTTCCAGCGCTTCGAGCAACATGTCGAAAGGAATGGCGCGCTCGCCTTGCAGAAGCCGGAGCGATTCGCGTAACGACGGTTCGTCGGGTGCGGCTTTGGCTTTAGCGGTTCTTGCGGGCATCTTTTCTTTCTCTTTTGGCGCGCGTCAGGTCGGCGCGGATGTCAAACTCGACGTTGGCAGACTCGATGAGTTCAAAAGGGATGGGCAGTTCGACGGCATCAATCTGCGCAATGATGGCGGTTCCGCGGGTGCCGAGTAAGGTGCCGCGGTGAGTCTTGCGTCCCGCGACAGGGAGCGCCGTCTTGATTCGTACCGGTTGGCCCCGAAAACGTTCGTAATCGGCCGGCTGCCGTAGCGGTCGATCCAAACCCGCCGACTCGACTTGCAGCGTGTACGGTTCGGCGCACGAGTCGAGGCTGCGATTGATGCGGGCTGCGACCCGCTCGCACGTCGCAAGATCGACGTCGCCGCCCGGCCGGTCGATGACTAACCTCAGCTCGCACGCCGTGCCGTGACGGCGGAGCTTGTGCTCGACGATCTCCACGCCGGCGAACGCAGGTTCCGCAGCTAGCGCCTGCGCCGCACCTTCAAAAGCATCGACGACAGTCATCACAGTCGTGTCTCGTATTCCTTCGGAACGGCCGCCTACAACGATGAAGCGTGGGACCTGCCCACGCTTCACGGTTACTTACGATGAAAGTATAGCGGATTTAAGTCGGCTTGGCAACCGACCTTACATGGAACCCGAAGCTGACGAGCACTTGATGAAGCGGCCGGTCTTTTTGTCGCGGCATTGCATCTTTTTGTGCATCATCATACGATGGCCGCTCATCATGTGGTGCTTCATCATGGAATGATGATGGGTCCTGGCTTGGACGGCGACGGGACCGAGCCCGAGCAGTGCCGCGGTGCTAGCGAGGGCGAGCAGGCGCTTGAACATCAAGATTTTTCCTTTTCGGATGATAGCGAATGCTCAGGTGCTTCGGCGCATACGCGGCGAGAACCGCTTCCCGCCCCTCGTCAGGGCACGATGGCCCAGCCCTCAGGATGCCACGCTGTCCGCAGAGCGAAGGTTGGCGAAACCAGAATCGATCAGCGCCAGCATTGCCGCAGACGAGAACCCGCGCCCTTCGGCCAACCGACGCTCGGCTCGCTCCGAAACGAGCGCCGCACGTAGTGCAGCGCGGAGTTCCTCGATGCGCTTGTGATCGGCGGGCTGGCGCGGAACGCGAAGTTCGGCCAGACGCTCGTCTGCGTGGCCCAGGAGCAACGCCGCGATATCGGGTTCGCCGCACGCATACAAAATGCGCGCATAGGTGTCGCAGCAACCCATCGTTTGCCATGGATCGTCGAGATCAACGGCAATCCGTAAAGCATCGAGCGTGAATGAAGCAGCGGAGTCGGTATCGTGCGCTGCTAGGTAATAACAGCCGAGGTTGCCGAGCAGCCAGGCCGTCGCGCTGCGGTCCCCACAGCGTTCGGCGATGGCGAGCGCGCGCTTTGCGACATCGATCGCCTCGTCGAAGCGCCCCCGCTCGCACGCATATTCGGCCAGATTGCCCAGCGGAGTGACGGCGCGTGCCGTGCGGCCCAAACGGTGGAACATCTGCTCCGAGCCCGTAAAGAACGCCCTTGCGCTTGCATCGTCTCCGCTAAGCGTGCTGACTGCGCCCATCAGGTTGCTCGCCCGCGCCCAGACCAGCGGGTCTTCGCAAACGTCACTTTCGCGCCGCGCGGCCTCGAGATGCATCCGCGCGAGCTCCAGGTCTCCGAGCTCGAAGTGGGTGCTTCCCAGATGGAACGATACGGCCGCCTTCAGGCGGGGATCGGCGCCCAAGCGCATGGCCTCGAGCACGTCGGTCGCCATGTCCAGCCCCGTCCGCCCCTCGCCCTGCATCTGCAGGTCCAAACGCGCCAGACGCACGCGCGCAAGCAGATCGGCACAGAAATTTGGGTCAGTTGAGCGCAGCGCACAATTAAGCCAAGCGCGGCCTTCGCGCGCCGCCCCGTGGACGTCCCAATAGTCGATCAACATGGCCGCGAGGTCCGCGCCGACCGCGCGTTCCCGTCCGCATCCGAGCGTCGATTCGAGCACGGCGCGAAGGTCGTTGGCGGCGAACTCGAGTGGCCGCAGCGCGCCAAGCCACTCCGGCGTCGACCTGCACGCATGGGCTGCCGCCGCGACACCGACGTAGTACCCACGGTGTCGCAACGCAATGTCTTCGAGTTCACCGATGGCCGCCAAGCGATCGTGCGCATAGCTGCGAATCGACTCGAAGAAGCGAAACGTGCGCTGTTCCTCGGACCTTGACTCGACGACGAGCAGCGACTTGTCGACGAGCGCATCGAGCGCGTCGAGGACGTCCCAATCTGCGCCGTCGTCGGCACAAACGGCCGCGGCTGCTTCAAACGTGAACGAGCCCGCGAAAATGCCGAGCCTGCGAAAGAGCGTCCTTTCGGCTGGTGAAAGCAGCTCGAAGCTCCAGTCGATCAAGGCCCGCAAGGTCTGCTGGCGGGCAGCAGCGCTCGAACCTTTGCGGCCGAGCATATCGAACCGTCGATCGAGTTTGCCGCGCAGCTCTTCGAGCCCGAGCATCTTCAGACGCGCCGCCGCAAGCTCGATGCCGAGCGCAATGCCGTCGACGCGTCGGCAGAGATCGACGACTGCAGCCACGTTATCGTCCCGTAGCTCGAAGGGCGTCACGGCGCGCGCACGGTCGACGAAGAGCCGGATGGCCGGAACGCGCAGCGCCTCGGCGACCGTCAGCGCATCGCCGTCGGGCAACGCGAAGGGACTAAGCAGCACGACCAGTTCATCGGGAGCATCGAGCGGCTCACGGCTGGTCGCAAGGATGCGGACCTGCGGCGCCGCGCGCAAAAGCATTGTTGCAAACGCCGCGCAATCATGTTTGAGGTGCTCGCAGTTGTCCAGCACGAACAGGAGCGTTTTATGCCGGCACCGCTCCGCAAGTGCAGCCGCGTCGGTCGATGCCGCGCCATCGCGCACGTCGAGCAGCCCCGCCACGAGCTCCGGAATAACTTCGGGATCCCGCGTACCGGCGAGGTCGATAAACCACACACCGTCGCGGAAGCTTGCGAGCAGTTCATTCGCGGCTTCGAGGGCAAGCCGCGTCTTGCCGACGCCGCCGAAACCAGCGAGCGTGACGAAACGTGATTCAGCGAGCGCCGCACGAAGGCGCTGCGCGTCCTCTTGTCGCGCGCAGAACGACGACGCCGGCGCCGGCAGATTGTTGCGAACGTCGTGGCGCGGCAGCGCGACGTTCGATTCGGAAACGTACGATTCGGCGACCACGCGGTTGCGGCCGCGCGCCTTCGCGTCGTACAGCGCGGCATCGGCGCGCTCGAGCAAGCTCGCCGGATCATCATGTGCCCGCGGAACGACGGCGGCAACTCCGACACTCGCGGTAACGCGGCCTAAGCGCGATCCCAGATGCGGAGTGCCGAGCGCGTAGATGTTTTCGCGTAGCCGCTCGGATATCTCGATCGCGGATTCGAGCGAAGCGGCTTCGAAGACCACCGCGAACTCTTCTCCGCCGTAACGGCCCAAAACGTCGCCTGCACGTAGCGATAACGCAATTGTTTGCGCGATCTGCTTCAGGCACGCATCGCCCGCACCGTGCCCGTATTTGTCGTTATAGGATTTAAAAAAGTCGACGTCGATCATCGCGATTGCAAGTGACCGGCCGTGCTCCGCCGTACGGTGCCAAGCCTGCGCCAACATCTCGCCGAATGAGCGGCGGTTATAGATGCCGGTAAGCCCATCGATGCCGGCGAGAACCTCTAGGCGCGCGTTCGCGGCGCATAAGTGCAACTCGTGTATGCGCACGGCCAAAAGAAGCGCCCATTTCTCGAAGAGCGACGCATCGAGATCGTCGAAGATCGCACCGGGTGCGCTCGCGATCGAGATGACGCCTCGGACGTCGCTGCCGAAGCGAATGGGAACGTGCATTGACGTCGCGTCGGCAGCGAGGATGCCCCGTCCGCTGTGCAGCACTTCGGTAGCCGCTTCATCAACGAACTGCCGTTTACCGGAGAGCAACGAGCCGTCGGGCATGTCGACATCGCGCAAACGAATCTCAAGCGACGATGCGTTGAAGAAATCCTTACCAAGCTCGACGGCGCACTGCAAAAGCTCGCTTACCGGCACATCACGCGAAACGAGTTCCGCGGTGCCATACACGAGATCACGGTACATCTCTTGACGAGATGCGTTTCGAGCGTCGAAGGATAGCATGGGTCTCCTCCATGCTATCGACTTCGCGTTCCCGATCGCTTAGGTACGGGTGGGGTGAGTGCAGCGCGTGACCGGATCGTGCGGGCGGTCACACCCGAGCGCTACCGCCACGCTACTCGTTCCCCGGCCCCTTCGGCGGCAGCGTCGGCAGGCCGCCCGGGGGCACCGTGCGTTCCCCGGCGCAAGGCCCGAACGTGTAGCCTCCCGCTGCGCCTGCGCCGTCGTTTTCAACCTTCCAACCCGTGCATATCTCGATGCCGAAGAAGCGTTGTTTCTTGAGCACGTACAGAATGCTGCCGTGCCCGTCGAGGACGTTGCCGCCTTGGCGAATGACGTACAGCGCGCGGTCGAGTACGCTTTGCGGGGGTGCCGCAGCCTGATAGTATGCCGCGCGTGCTTGAGACAGGGCCTGCGTTAGGTCGTTTGTGTATTCACGATCGGAATACGTCACGGGAATGCCGGCGGGTAACGACGCGTTCAGTCGCGCGTTCAAAGCGTCGATGCCGTGACCCTTAGATCGTTTACCCGCGCTCGGCGACGTAAAGGCTCCCACGCTCGAGCGACTACGGTATGTCCCGCCCGCGGGCGGCCCCTCGGCAACCGCGCTGCTCGGTGCGCGCGCGCGAGCTGCCGCGGAGCTCGAGCTACCAACGCCGTGCGCCCCCGCTGCCCGCGGAGTTATCCCTGAACCGGCTTTCCCGATGGCCGCCGTCCGCCCGGAAACCGCGCTCGTATGTGAGGTCCGTGCAGATAACGTCCCGCTTTCGGAGCGTGCCGCGGTCACAGCGGGCGGAAGCGCTTTGGGAGCCGACGTTACCGCCGCCGCGCCCGAGGGAGCTACGGTCGGCGCAGGCGTCGAACGAGCCGGCGCAGCGGTCGTCGCCGCCGGAGCCGGGGTCGGCTGTACGGTCGGCGCAATAGTCGGGACCCGAGTCGCCGTCGGCGCCGGGGTAGGCCTGACCGTTGGAGGCACCGGCGGCCGCGGAGTCTGCACGGCAGTCGCCTGCGGTGTCGGTACGAGAAGCGGCCGGGAGGTCGTGGCAGCATTTGGTTTTGGCGTGGGGCGGGGTGTCGGGGGGCGTGTTGGCGCGGCGGTCGGCGCGGGCGTAGCCCGTGCAGTCGGCGCTGCCGTCGGCGCGACGCTTGGCGCCGGAGTGGGCGGGTGCGTCGGCTTGGGAGTGCCGGCGAGCGGCGTCGCGGCCGGCGGCAAGGTCGATAGTGCGACGCTTGGTGCGGGGCTGGGCTCGAGCGTCGGCCGCGACCGGAGCGGCGGGGCGACGACGGCGATGCGGTCGGGCTGGGGCGTACCGTGCGCCACGATCTTCGCGAGCTCGGGACGCCGCAAGGCGCTTTTCGTGGTGCGCGGGCGCCGGGCGATCCGTGGCCGTGGCGTGCGGACGAGCGGTGGAAGGATGCGTGGCTTCGTCGTCGCGCGCGCGAGCGGTTTCGGGGTTGCGACCGCCCTGACGATGATCGCAGGTGCGGCCGTCGGAGCCCGGGTCGGCGCCGCCGGTGCTGGCACGGCCGTGGGCGCTGACGCTTCCTCACGTACGATCTCACTCATCTGCGGACGCTGTTCGCGAACCGTAAAGGTCTGCTCGGCATCCGAGCCGCCCGAAAGCGACGGCTGCACAACGTCGAGCACGATCAGCAGAGCGACGATGAGATGGAGGGCAATCGAGAGCGCGTAAGCCGCGACGATACGCCGGCGACGGTGAGGATTTCGCGCTCGACGCCGCCGGCTGATGCGCCGCCGTTGCACCGCCACAAGCCGTGTCTGCACCGTCTCCGGGCAAGACGCCTGCCGGCTTTAACGTACAGGTTCGCCGCGCACGGCGTGGGAACGCGTCCGGCGCCATGATAGAGCGGCCGCGCAAGCGCACGAAAATCGTTGCAACGATCGGACCCGCGTCGAGCGATCCGCAAACCTTACGCCTACTCGTGTCGGCCGGACTCGACGTAGCGCGCTTGAACTTTTCACACGGCACGCACGCATCGCACGGCGCGACGATCGCGACCTTACGCACACTGGGATCTGAACTCGGCACACCGCTCGGCATCCTCCAAGATTTGCCCGGACCAAAGGTGCGTACGGGTCCCTTAGCCGACGATCGGGAGTCGGTGCGCCTGGAGAACGGCGCCTCCTTCGTCTTGACGACGCGCGCCGTCGCGGGAACTGCGCAAGAAGTTTCGGTGACGTATCCCGGTCTCGCTCACGACGTCGAAGTCGGTAAACGGCTGTACCTTTCGGATGGAGCGATCGCGCTACGCATCGAGCGTGTCGAGTCCGAGCGCATCGAGACGCAGATCGAAGTGGGCGGCGAACTCCGCGCGGCTCAAGGCATTAACTATCCTGATGGGACCCTGGCCCTCGACGCAGTCACCGAGCGCGATTTCGAGCATCTTGCCTTCGGACTCGAAGCGGGGGTCGATTGGGTCGCCGTCTCGTTCGTCAAGAGCGCCGAGGATGTCGCGCGCGTGAAGCGCTTCATGCTACAGCGCGGCCGCGACGTTCCGGTGATCGCGAAAATCGAGAAGCATGAAGCACTCGACGCGATCGACGCGATCATTGACGCCGCCGACGGTATCATGGTCGCGCGCGGCGACCTCGGCATCGAGATTCCGCTCGAAGAAGTTCCGCTCGTGCAAAAAGATCTGATCGCGCGCGCCAACCGTGCATCAAAGCCGGTCATCACCGCAACGCAGATGCTCGAATCGATGATCGCAGCACCGCGCCCGACCCGAGCGGAATCCGCCGATGTCGCCAACGCCATCCTCGACGGCACCGACGCCGTGATGCTCTCGGGAGAGACGGCACGCGGCGCCTACCCGGTTGCGGCGCTACGCACGATGGCGACGATCGCGGCGCAGGTCGAGACGCAGTACCCGCACGATGTGCTGCGTTACCGGCGCATGGCGCACGTCGGGCGCTCGATCGAGACGACGATCGCCGAAGGCGCCGCGGCGATGGCCGAAGCGCTCGAACTCGAGTTCATCGTGACCGGGACATCGACGGGCAATACGGCACGCCTCATCTCGTCATTCCGTCCGCGGGCGCGCATCATCGCAATGACGCCGCTGCCCGAAGTCGCGCACCGCATGACGCTCGTCTGGGGCGTCGAGACGCTGGTCGTTGAGCCGTACCGCTATTTCGAAACGCTGATCGATATCGTCGAAGCCCGCATGTTACGGGCGGGCCTCGCCGCAAGCGGCACGACGATCGCGATCACTTCCGGAATGCCGGTCGGTGAAGGCGGCACGAACGTGATCAAACTTCATGCCTTACCATAGCATCAAGCGCGAAACGAGCCGTCCCGTCCATAGCCGCATTCCCAGGCCGCGACTTACCGAGCGATGCCGCTTACGAGCGTCTCGGCGTGGCGCAGTGCGGCTGCGTCTGTGCTGCCCGAAAGCATCCGCGCGATTTCCGCAAGGACGGCGCTGCGTTCTTCGAGCGCAACGACGTCGATGAGCGTAACGCCGTTTTCGACCCGCTTACGTAGGGCGTAGTGGCGCTGCGCCCACGCCGCGATCTGCGCCAGGTGCGTGACGCACAGCACCTGCGATATCTGCGCGAGCACGCCGAGCCGCATGCCGACGGCGACGGCCGTGCCGCCTCCGATGCCCGCGTCGATTTCATCGAAGACGAGTACGGTTTCCGCGCGCTCGCCGGCAAGCACGACCGTGAGCGCCAAGAGCAGGCGGGAGAGTTCGCCGCCGGACGCCGCTCGCGCAAGTGAGCGCACGGGTTCACCGGGGTTCGGCGACAGCGCGAATTCAACCGACTCCGCACCGCTGGGCCCCGGTTCGCCCAGCGGCGAGAACACGACGGAGAAGCGTGCGGCCGGCATTGCCAGTGCACCGAGCTCGGCATCGAGGCGTTTTTCAAGGTGGTGAGCCGCTCGCGTGCGCAGCTTCGAGAGTTCCGCGGCATCATGCCGGAGACGCTCGTGGCTTTGCGTCAGCGCTGCGCGCGTTTCTCGTTCGCGTTCGCCGCGATCCGAACCGACGTCGATCGCTTGGGCGAAACGTGCGCGCGCTTGGAGAATTGCCGCGATCGATCCGCCGTACTTTTTCTTTAACCGTTCGATGGCATCCAGACGCGCGGTCGTGCTGTCTAACTCGGCCGCATCGAAATCGACCCGTTCCCGCTCCCGCGCGAGAGCCGCCGCGGCATCGTTTGCATCACTCTGCAACGCCGAAAGCGTCGTCGACAGCGACTTCAGTGCGGACGAAAAACGCGCGACCGCAATAAGCGCGGCTGCGGCGGAGCCAAGCACTTCGACGGCAGCCGGCTCGGCTTCGACGAGGGCCGCATGTGCCTGTCCGAGCGCCGCGGCAATTCGTTCGCCGTTGCCGAGATAATCGCGGCGTTCGCGCAACGCATCGTCTTCACCGAGTACCGGCGTCACGGCGTCAATCTCGTCGAGCGCGAAGCGTGCGTCATCGAATTCGGCAACTGCGCGCTGCGAACCGGCACGAATTTCGCGCAGCGTCCCCGCGAGCGCGTTCGAGCGATCGTGTTCGCGGACGATGGCCGCCCGTAGTCCGAGGGTCTCGGCACCGGCAAAGGCGTCCAACAAGTCGGTTTGGTAGCTGCGCGCGAGCAGGCGTTGATGCTCGTGCTGACCGATCGCTTCAAGCAACAGCACGCCGTACGCGCGCAGTTGCGCGGCGGTCGCGGGGCGTCCGTTGATGCGCGCCGACGATTTTCCGCTCGTTTGCAGCTCTCGGACGAAGCTCGCCGGCTCGCCCGGATCGAGATCGAACCCGTCGTCCCCGAACGTCGCGCGCAAAGTCGCGTCCGGCTCGATTTCGAGCGTTACGCGCGCTCGCGGCGTGCCGGTTCGTACGTCCTCGCTCGAAGCGCGTTCGCCGAGCACGAAAGCGAGTGCCCCGAGCAACATCGTTTTTCCCGAACCTGTCTCGCCCGTACAAACCGTCAAGCCCCTGGCGAACTCCACATCGGCGCGCGCAATAAGACCGAAATCCTCGATCGCAAGACGCGCGAGCCGCGTGCGCTCAGCGGTCTTTGACGGGGGCATTCCAGCGCAGCTTCCCTTCGAGCAGCGCGAAGAAATCGAGCGGCGCGCGGCGGGCGAAGCGCACGGCTTTGGGATAGCGGCGCACGGTAACGCGTTCGCCCGCGTGCAGTTCGTCGACCGCGACGCCGTCGGCGTTCAAGGTAACATCCGAGGTTTCTTCGTCGACCGCGATGACGATCGTCGACGCCGTCGGCACGACGAGCGGGCGCGCAAAAAGCGTGTGCGGCAGAAGCGCCGTGACGATGAACCCGTCGAGGTTCGGCGAGAGGATCGGGCCGCCCGCGGAAAGCGAGTAGGCGGTTGAGCCGGTCGGCGTCGCGACGACGATGCCGTCGGCGGGAACGTGCGCGGCTTCTTTGCCGTCGACGTAGATTCCGAAGGGCGTCATATGCGGGGCCGTACGCGCGACGACGACGTCGTTGAGCGCGAAATGCGTCCGCCCGTGCGACTCGACTTGGAGCGCCGTCCGTTCGTCGATATCGAAACCGGCGCGTACGATCTCGGGCAACTCGGCGAGGGTCGCGGTTTCTCCGTCCATCTCGGTAAGGAAACCGAGCCGCCCGGTGTTGATGCCCAGGAGCGGGATACCGCGCGGAGCAGCAATGCGCGCCGCGCGCAAGAGCGTCCCGTCGCCGCCGATCGTGACGAGCAACGCGGCTTCTTCGATGTTCGCACCGTCCGTCCCGATTCCAAGTTCGCGAGCTTGATCGTCGCATAGCGCGATCGTGTACCCGGACGACGTAATCGTCTTCGCGACCGCTTTCGCAGCCGCGCGGGCATGATCTCGAAAGAGATCGACGTAGAGCCCGATGGTCTGCATCAGAGGTAAGGCGCCGTCGCGAGCGCGCGCTCGACGGCGTCATCATCGTACGCATCGCCGCTCCGCCGCACGAGCGTAAAGAACTCGATGTTGCCTGCCGGTCCGCGCAAGGAGCTCGGAACCAGCGCAATCGGCGCAAGTCCGATCGCACGTAACGCGTCGCGCACTTCCCGCAGAATCGCACGGTGCACGTCACGGTTGCGCACCACGCCGCCGCCTCCGATACGCTTGGGCCCCGCTTCGAACTGCGGTTTCACGAGCGCAATGACGTCGCCGCTAGCGGTCAGAAACGCGCGAGCGCGATCGACGAGCGTGACGACCGAGATGAACGACGCATCGATTGTGACGAGTTCGAACGGCTCGCCGAGCGCTCCCGCCTGCAGCAAACGAAAGTTGGTGCGTTCGACGACGGCCACGCGCGGGTCGTCGCGCAGCGAGGTTGCGAGTTGACCGTAACCGACGTCGAGCGCCGTGACGTGCGCGGCGCCGTGCGCGAGCAGGGCGTCCGTGAAGCCTCCGGTCGACGCCCCGATATCCAAAGCACGCAGCCCCGTCACGTCGAGCGAGAAGGCCGCCAGCGCTCCCGCCAATTTGTCGCCGCCACGACTGACGTAGGAGGGCGCGCGCTCGACTTCGAGCGGCGCTCCGTTTGCGACCGACATCCCTGGCTTGGTCGCAGGTCGCCCGCCGACGCGCACGCGTCCGGCCATGATGAGCGCTCGCGCGCGCGACCGCGTTACCCCTGCCGCCGCGGCGACCGTTTCATCGAGCCGCATCACGGCAACGGCAACGCGGGATTGGAAGAAACCGCGCGAAGCCCGCTGACGCGAACGTTAGAGATCGGGGTCGGCGTCGTCGACGATCGTCTCCGTAAACAGCGGCGTCGTGTTATTGCGAGCGGGACGCTGCGCCGGCGAGGAAGCCGCCGAAACGGTCGCCGGCGGCGCAGCAGCGTCGCCGCGGGAGACCGCTTCGATCGACGTCTGCGCGTTTTTCAGCAACGTCTCGCACTGTCCGGCGAGCTGCTTGCCCTCGCGAAACAGGGCGACCGATTCGTCGAGGCTGATGCTTTCGCCCTCGAGTTTGGCGACGATATCTTCGAGTCGTCGCAGAGCAGTTTCGAATTCACCGGAGGCTTGCGTCGGCATCCGAAACCACTTCAACGAGAGCATGCAGCGTTCCGCGAGCCAGGCGCGCTTGGACGCGTTCACCCGGCCCGACCGCAGCGGGATCGCGCAGGATCGCATTGCCGGCGGTAACGATCGCATAGCCGCGTTGCAGGATCGCTTCGGGATCGTTTGCGCCCAAACGCGCCCGCATGAGTTCGAGCCGCCGCACCGCGCGTTCGCAGAGCATGGGCGCGGCACGCTCCAACCCTCTGCCGACGTCCGCGACGCGGCGATTGCGGCATGCATTGCACGCCTGCATCGCCGCATCGAGCCGAAAGGCGGCCGCATGCAGACGCCGTCCCCGTTCGGCAAGCCGGCGTGAGGGATCGTGCAACTCGAGACGCCGCGCAGCCGTCCGTACGCGAATATCGCGGCGGCGCAGCGCTCCGGCAACGCGCGCCGCAAGCGCCGTATCGGCGTCGTCGACGCGCTGAGCGAGCGGCGCGAGGAAGTAGCGCGGCTCGATCAACTTCGAACGCACCACGGCATTGGTTAGCCGGCCGCGCAAACGTTCGGCGCGCAAGGCAGCGCACGCGCGTGCGCGTGCGAGACGGTCGGCGAACAGCGCGCGCAGTTCGGCGGTTTCGCGCCCGATGACCTCGGCGGCCGCAGTGGGAGTTTCGAGATGACGATCGGCGGCGTAGTCGCTGAGCTGCTGGTCTGCGGTATGACCGATCGCCGAAACGATCGGGTGGCGCGCGCGGGCGACTGCGCGTACGACATTCTCGTCGGAAAACGTGAAGAGGTCCTCGAACGAGCCACCACCGCGCGTGATAACGATCAAATCGACGTCGGCACGCGATGCGCGTGCGAGCGCGGCGACGATCTCGAGCGGTGCATTGGGTCCCTGCACCGGCGTCTCGCACCAGACCACTTGTATGTGGGGAGCGCGCTCGCGCAGGATGGTCGTAAAGTCGAGCGCCCCGTTCGCGCCGCGCGATGAGACGAGCGCGAGCCGGAACGGATATTTCGGCAACGGGCGCTTCCGCTCGGGCGCAAACAGCCCCTCGGCCGCGAGCCGCTTCTTGCGCTCCTCAAAGAGCGCGTGCACGTCGCCGATGCCTTCGAGCGCAACGGCGCGCACGATCAGTTGATACGTGCTGCGGCCGGGATACGTGGACAGGCTGCCGGTTGCGACGACCGCGGCGCCGTTGCCGATGGCCGGAAAGCGTCCCGCGTCGTCGGCCCATGCGAAACAGCACAGCAGCGCATCGCCTTCTTTCAAGTCGAAATTGCAATGCCCGCGCTGCGACATGCGGAAGTTCGAGATCTCGCCGCGCACCGCGACGACGCGCAGATTCGGATCGACCTCGATCTTGCGCTTGAGATAATCGGCAAGGCGCTTGACGCCGACGACGCGCGCAGGCGCGGCCGCCGCCGTGGAACCGAGCCCCGTCACCGTAAAGTTGCCGGCGCGGGAGTCGCGCCGGCGGTCGCCGCGGAGGTAGGGACATCGCTTCCGGGCGCGGGTGATATGGCCGACGCCGGGTCCACCGGTACATCCTGCGCCTCGAGGGTGGCTTCGCGCACGGCGCTCGACTCGGGTTCCGGCGTGAGTGCTTCCTCCGGCGGCACGCTCGGCAAGCGTACCGGCGCCTCCGACGGCAAAACGAACGTGGGAAGTGGCTGCGGCGTCGCTGCGGCCCGCGCGACGAGCGGCGGCTCGGCGGCCGGCGGCGCGGCGACATCGGCGGTGTGTTCGCGGCCCGCCCAGCCGGCGTAGGCGCACGCGCCCTCAGGTTGCGTGCCGTCTAAAAAGTATTCGAACTTCTTGGGCTGTCCGCAGTAGGCGAGTTTGCGAAGTTCGGCCTGCGGATAGACAAACTCGTGTTTGGGCGTGTGCGCGAGTGCCGCTTTCATAAACCGTGCCCACGTGCGAGCGGGAATATTGCCGCCGTAGGATTCGTTCATCCGTGAATAATCGTCGTTGCCGAGCCACACCGCGGTGACCAGATCCGGCGTGTAGCCCACGAACCACGCATCGCGGAAATCGCTCGTCGTGCCGGTCTTACCGGCGGCGGGGCGGCCGATGTCGGCGTTGGGATAACCCGTCCCTTCGGTGATGACGCTCTCGAGCATCGACGTCATGACGTACGCGGTTCCCGCCGAGACGACTTCGGTTTCCTGCGGGATGCGGTTGTCGAGTACGGGGGAGCCGAATGTGTCGCGCACCAAGCGAATCGGTGACGCATCGACGTGGATGCCTTGGTCCGCCAGGGTCGCGTAACCCGTCGCCTGATCGAGCGGCGAGACGACCGAACTGCCGAGCGCGAGCGACAGATTGGGTTCCAACTTGGCGCTGATGCCCATGCGATGCGCGTATTCGATGACGCGATCGATGCCGATCTGTTCGGCCAGTTTAACGGCAACGACGTTACGCGATTGCGCGAGCGCCGAGCGCAACGTCATCGGTCCGTAGAAACGGAAATCGTCATCCATGGGGGACCACTGCGTGCCGTCACCCATCGGATAGGAGACCGGCGAATCGGCGATTGTGGCAGTAGGCGGCAACCCGCTGTCGATCGCCGCTGTATAGACGTACGCCTTGAACGACGAGCCCGGTTGGCGCTGCGCCTGCCACGCGCGGTTGAACTGATTGTGCAGCGAGAAGGCGCCCGCCCCGCCGACCATCGCAACGATCTCGCCCGTCTGCGGACGGATCGCGACCAGCGCCATCTCGCGCGCGTTGACGCCTTCGGCGCGCGCGCGACCGACGCCCCAATCGACCGCATTCTGCGCAAGGTCTTGAAGTTTGGGATCGAGCGACGTATCGACGTCGAGGCCGCCTTCGTAGACGGCGCGCTCACCGAAGGTCTGCTCGAGCACATGGTTGACGTACGTCGTGAAATACGGATAGCGAAACGACGTGAGGCCCGCAGGACGTTCGGCAATCAGCCCGAGCGGCGCGCTCGCTGCTTCGCTTGCTTGCGCGGCCGAAACGTAGCCGCTTGCGACCATGCGTTCCAAAACGTGGCGTTGTCGCTCGCGCGCGCGCGCCAGATCGACATAGGGCGAATAGTCCGAGGGCGCCGCCGGCAACCCGGCGAGCATCGCGATCTGGCCAAGCTGTAAGCCTTCGACGTTCGTTCCGAAATAAGTGTGCGCGGCCGCTTCGACCCCGTATGCGCCCCCCCCGAAGTAGATCAGATTGAGGTAGCGCTCGAGAATCTCGTCCTTCGTGTAGTAACGCTCGATCTCCATGGCGAGCAGCGCTTCTTGTATCTTACGGGAGATCGACACTTCGTTCGAGAGGAAGAGCGCGCGGGCGAGCTGCTGCGTGATCGTTGATGCGCCCTGAAATTGTTCGTGACGGTAATCGGCGATCGCCGCACGCAGAATGCCGCCAAAATCGACCCCGTGGTGGCGATAGAAGTTATGATCCTCATTGGCCACGAACGCATGCCGCACGATCAGCGGCATCCGCGCAATCGGAACCCAAATGCGGTTTTGCTTGTAGAGGCTCGCCAGCTGCTCGCCGTCGCGCGCGTAAACGCGGGTCGAGCGCGACGGCTGAAAGTCGGCCATGCGGTTGATATCCGGCAGATTGCGCGAATACGAGTACACGACACCCGCAAGCGTGCCTGCAGCGAAGAGGAGCAGCAGAAAGACGACCGTGATCGTCCCGTAGGCGAGTCGTCCGAAGACCGAGAGGCGACGCCGCCGCCGGCGTCGTGAACGTACCGTCGCGGCACTCATGCCGGTTCGCTTCCCGAATCCCGGCACGACGTGTCGCGCCGAAGCCCACTCGCGTGCGCGAGAACGCCGTTCACGAACCGGCTCGAGTCGTCGGTCGAAAATTTCTTGACCAGTTCGAGCGCTTCGTTAATGACCACGGCGCGCGGCGTTTGGCGTTGATGGTTGAGCTCGTAGACGCTCATGCGCAGAACGATGCGGTCGACCGTCGGCAGCCGGTCCAACGTCCAACCTTCCAACAACGACGAAATAAGAGCGTCGCTCTGCTCGGCATGTTCAAGCGTGCCAAAAACAAGTTCTTTGACGAAGGCGCGTTGCCCCGCGGCATCGTGTCCCTCGCCGACCGTTTGCGCAAGCGCAGCGGCGGGATCGTGGTGCCCGATCTCGACGCTATACAGCGTCTGCAGCGCGAGCTCGCGCGCGAAACGCCGCGTCATCGCTTCGTACCGTCGCGGCTCATGGCGCGCACGCGAGCACGCCGCTCGCGAGCGCCGGAAGAAAATCGATTCCGACGCCGCCTGCGCGAAAGCACTCGTCCCGTATGACGGCCTCGCACATCGAAACCGTGGTGTTCACGCCGCCGAGGTGCGTGTCGCGCAGCGCAGCGCTCATGCGGTCGAGCGCCTCATCGCGCGTCTTGCCGTGCGTGATGATCTTCGCGAGCAGAGCATCGTAGAACGGCGACACGGCGAGGCCGGCATACGCGTGGCTATCGACGCGCACCCCGAAACCGCCCGGCAGCACCACGTCGTCGAGCATGCCGGCCGCCGGCATGAAATCGCGTCCCTCGGCGTTGATGCGGCACTCGATCGCATGGCCGCGCGCAGCGAGGTCCCCTTGCGAAAATCCCAGCCGCTCACCGGCGGCCACGCGAATCTGTTCGCGCACGAGATCGACGCCGTACACCATCTCCGTGACCGGATGCTCCACTTGAATGCGCGTGTTCATCTCCATGAAGAATGCGTCGTCGCCGCTTACGAGGAACTCGAGGGTGCCGGCGCTCCGGTACCCGACCGCTCGCGCGGCGGACAGCGCCGTCCGGTGCAGCTTCGCGCGAACCGCCTCACTGAGGCACGGCGCCGGCGCTTCTTCGATGAGCTTTTGGTGTGAGGGCTTCTGCACCGAGCAGTCACGCTCACCGATGTGGACGACGTTGCCGAACGCATCGCCGAGCACTTGCACTTCGACGTGACGCGGCCGTTGGATCAGTTTCTCGAGATACAGACGGCCATCTTTGAAGTTCGCTTCAGCCTCAGCTTGGGCGACGGCGAACGCGCTCTCGAGTTCATCCGGTACGTGGACCGCGCGCATGCCCTTGCCACCGCCACCGGCCGTCGCCTTGAGCATCACGGGATAACCCACATCGCGCGCGGCGGCGAAGGCATCCGTGACGCTTGTGAGGATCTCGCTGCCGGGCGTCGTCGGTACCTTGGCGTCACGCATGATGGCCTTGGCCGTCGCTTTGTCGCCCATCTGCGCGATCGTTTCCGGCGCAGGGCCGACGAAGCACAACCCGTGGTCCGCGCAGATTTCCGCAAAGCGCGCGTTCTCGGCTAGGAACCCGTAGCCGGGATGAACGGCGTCGGCGCCGGAAATCAGCGCGGCCGAGATGATGCTGGGAATATTGAGGTACGATCGCGCAACGGCCCCGGGGCCGACGCAAAAGCTTTCATCGGCGTTGCGCACGTGCAGTGAGGCGCGGTCGGCCTCGGAAAAAATTGCGACGGTCGCGATGCCGAGCTCGTGCGCGGCGCGATTAACGCGCACGGCAATCTCGCCGCGGTTCGCGATCAACAGCTTCTTAAACATTCGCGTCCCCGGTCACGCGTTCCATTGAGAAAAGCGTCTGGCCGTAATCGACGGGCTCTCCCTCGTCCACGAAAATCTCGGCGACTCGGCCGGGCCCCCCAGAGTGAATCGGATTGCGGATCCCAAGCGACTCCACGTAGGCGAGTTCTCGGCTTTCACTGAGGACCGTTCCCGGCGCGACGGCCGGTCGCGCGAAGTGAACGATCCCGACGAACTCCGCCCGCAGCAAGGTGCGCTCCGATTCACCCTTATAGCCTGCACCGTTCTGGCTGATGCCGCGCGGTGCAATCGCTTCGGCACCGGCGGCCGCGACGGGGCGCGGCTCTCGAACGGTTCGGCGCACCGTGACTGCGAAGGCGCCGTCTTGCACGCGTACGCATGTGAGATTCCCCCGCGTGCACAATTCGGCCGCCGAGCGAACACGCTCGAGGGTTTCGTCCCAATCCACCATGCCGTCCTTCGCGAAGGACGCCCGGGGCTCTTTTGGTTTACTCGAGCGCCACGACGGCGGCGCGCTCCTGCGCGGGCAGCGCTTCGTAGGCGGGGCGATATGCCGGGTCGATCTCGGCGAGTGGCGCGAGCGCAAAGGCACGTTCGGCCAGCCGCTCGTGCGGCACGATGAGATCGGGCTCACGAATGCAGGCATCGTCGTACGCTAGGATGTCGAGATCGATGAGCCGCGGACCCCAGCGATACGTCTGGATCCGCCCCAGTTCCGACTCGAGCGCTTTGAGCGCGGCGAGCAGTGCGCGGGGCGCGAGCGCGGTCTCGAGAACCACCGCGGCGTTGACGAACTCCGCTTGGTCGACGACCCCCCACGGCGGACTGCGGTACAAGCGCGACCGCGCGATCACAATTCCGAGGCGCTCGAGCGCTTCAATTCCGGCACGAACGTGAGAAGCCGCGTCGCGCGCGTTCGATCCGAGCCCGATGCGCGCCGACGGCATCCGAACCTCAACGGGTCGCATGCAGCGTCACGGCCGGCGTCGCGCCGCCCAAGCGTTGCGGTTTCGCGATCGTGACCTCCGCTGCGAACACGCGCGCATCGCGCATCACGTCGCGAAGAAGCTCTTCGCCGAGCCGTTCGAGCAGCGCGTACGAGCGCGTGGCCACGATCTCGATGATGCGCGCGTGCAGCGCGGCGTAATCGAGCGTATCGGTCAACGCATCGCTTTGCCGCGCACTTTGCACGTCCACTTCGACGAACAGCCGCAGATCGAAAGGCTGCACGTGTTCCCGTTCGCCGGGATCCGCGCCGTGCCGTCCGTACGCGCGGACGTCGCGCAGTTCGATCGTATCAGGCATCGCGGCCAGATTCGGTTGGTTCGGCGTTCCACGCAGCAGGACGCCAGCCGCGCACGATAGCGTCCGCTACGCGCGCCACATCGCGCATCGCGCCGACGTCGTGCACGCGCACGATGTCGATCTTCGCCGCGACCGCAAGCGCGACCGTCGCAGCCGTTGCGTACGAGCGCTCGGCCGGGGCGCGGCCCGTCAACCGTCCGAGCGTCGATTTTCGCGACGTGCCGAGCAACGTGGGAAAACCGAGCGCAACCAGCCGCTCGAGCGCACTTAGTACGGCGAGATTGTGATCGGCCGTCTTCCCGAATCCGATGCCGGGATCGATGATGACCCCTTCGCGTGCCAACCCCGCACGTACGGCTCGCGCGGCGTGCACGTCGAGGTAGCGCAGCACTTCATCGACGACGCTGCCGTCGTAGCGCGCGATGCATTTGTTGTGCATGATGACGACCGGCACGTTACGCTCTACTGCGGAAGCGAGCAAAGCGTCGTCGAGGCCCCAGATCGAATTAAGCCAATCGATGCCGGCCGCGTGCGCCTGAGCAAGTACCGCCGCCTTGTACGTGTCAACCGATAGAACCGCCTGCGGTAACGCGGCCCGTACCTCGCGCAGCACCGGCAGTAAACGGCGACATTCCTCGCCGACTTCGATTGCGTGCGCCCCCGGCCGCGATGATTCGGCACCGAGATCGAGCACGTCGGCACCCTCGGCGTGCAGCGCACGTGCGTGCGAAAGCGCTTCGGCCGTGTCGATGCGGCCGTCACCCGAGAACGAGTCGGGCGTGACGTTGACCACGCCCATCACGTACGTCCGCTCGCCCCACGCGAAGCGCATCGCGCGCGTGCACAGCGGCGTGCGCGCCAGGGCAATCCCTGCGCTCACGCGCGCCGTGCTTCGGCGACGTGCGCGAGCCACCAATCGCGCAGCACGCCGACCAGAAACGTCGAACCCGTTACAACCACGATGGTCGAAGTGTCGGCTTGGCGGCGTGCGAGAGCCAGCGCTTCGAGCGGATCTTCGATGACACGCGCGGCGACGCCGGCGAGTTCCGCGACGTTGGCGAGGTGCTGCGGACGCTCGGCAACGCGTCCCGGCGTCTGGAACGACGTAAACGTGAACGAAGCGGGCAGGGCGAAGAACGGTCGTAGGATGCCCGCGACGTCTTTAGTTTCCACGATCGCTACGACGAAGGCAAAACGCCGCTGCGGGAACGTCTCGGCGAGTGCCGACGCGAGCGACGCCGCTTTATCGGGATTGTGGGCGATGTCGAACACGATGCTCGGAAAACTCGGAAAGAATTCCATACGACCCGGAATGGCCAAGCGCGACATGCCCCGTTCGATTGCCGCCGCGCCTGGTGCAAGGACAGGCGGCAACCGCTCGAGAGCGGCGATCGCCGTCGCGGCATTGGTTTGCTGGAAGCGGCCGAGCACCGGCAGCGCCAGCTCATAAGCATGCGCGGGCGTGCGCACGATGCAGCGCTGCGCGTACGGCTCACTCGCGCAGTCTTCGATCGCCGTGACGTCGCGGACGCCGACGAACGGGGCACCCGCCGCCGCGCAGGCCTCGGTGATGACCGCGCGTGCACTTCCCGTCGCCGCCGATACTAAGGTCACGCCGCTCTTCGCGATGCCGGCCTTGTCGTGCGCGATCTCTTCGAGCGTGTTGCCGAGAATTTCGGTATGGTCGAGGCCGACGTTCGTGATCACGGAGACTTGCGGCGCCAGCAGATTGGTACCGTCGAGCGTGCCGCCGATGCCGACTTCGACGACGGCGACACCGACGCGTTCGGTCGCGAAATGCACGAACGCAAGTGCAAGTAACGTTTCGTAGTACGAGGGCCGGCCCTCTTCGCGCGCCGTCGCTTCGATTGCGGGAAGCATCGCCTCGAGTAATTCGGCGAAGCGCTCTTGCGAAATCGCAACCCCGTCGATGCGCGCCCGTTCGGTCATCGAACTCAAATGGGGCTTGGTGTGCAGACCGGCTCGCAGGCCCGCAGCGGTGAGGACCGTTGCGATCATGGTCGAGGTGGAACCCTTGCCGCTCGTGCCGCCGACGTGCACGGTCGGATACGCGCGGTGCGGATTATCCAAGCGCGCAAGAAATGCCGCCATGCGCTCGAGCCGCTGCGGATGGCGGCGCGAGACCGTCTCGTTGATCGTGCCGAGCAAATACATCTCGGCGTCGCGGTACGTCATTTGGGTTCGAGTTCGTCGGATCCGCGGGGCGTTCAGCCTTCGGTCGAGCCGCCGCGTTTAGCCTTCGGAGGGCCCGCCCGCACGCACGTCAACCATCGGCGACGACTCCCGCCAGCAGATCGAGCGCGTGCGGAAGCGCGGCAACGATTGCGGCCAATGTTTCACGTACGGCTTTGGGGCTGCCGGGCAGGTTGACGATCAGCGTGCGACCGCGCACGCCGGCGACGGCGCGCGACAGCATCGCGGTCTTCACGGTGCCGCCCGATGCTGCCCGCATCGCTTCGGCAATACCCGGTACCTCGTAATCGAGCACGGCTGACGTCGCTTGCGGCGTGCGGTCACGCGATGCAAGACCCGTTCCGCCGGTCGTGACGATGAGCGGCATACGGCGGCGGTCACACAGTTCGATCAGCTCCGCTTGGAGTGCAGCGGGATCGTCGGCGAGTACGCGCTCGTACCCGACGGCAAACTCACCGCCGAGGCCCTCCGCGACCGCGGGAATGCAACCATCGGTCCGTTCGCCGGCCGCGACGCGATCGGAGAGTACGATGACGGCGACGTCGTAGGGCATCAGCCCGACTCGAAGCCAGCGGCGCGCCACGTACCACTCTTGCCGCCGCGCTTCTCGAGTAACCGTACGCTTTCGATCGCGATGCCCTTACCAAGCGACTTGGTCATATCGTAAATCGTCAGCGCCGCTACGCTCGCGGCGACCATTGCTTCCATTTCGACGCCCGTTTGCGCTGCGGTGCGCGCGCGCGCATCGATCTGCAACACGCACTCCTGCGACCACGCAAAGTCAACGTCGACGGAGGCCAGAGGCAGCGTGTGCGCGAGCGGGATCAGCGATGCCGTGCTTTTCGCCGCGAGGATGCCGGCGATCTGCGCGGCCGCAAAGGCGTCGCCTTTGCTAAGCGTCGCGGCACGAAGACTCTGCGCGGCCGCAGGCGGCAGCCTCACGAGCGCTTGTGCGTGCGCGAAGCGTTCGGTCGTAGCCTTCGCGCCGACGTCGACCATCGTAAGCGAACCATCGGCCCGAACATGCCGGAGCGCGTCCGCCGGGCTACGGCCTACCGTAAGCGCGCACCCGAGGGGCGCGCTTGGAAGCGCATCCAGATTAATGACAGGATCCCGAGCACGGCGAAGAGCACCGCGTGCGAGACGTGGCGGCCGCCGTGGTGTGAGCCGACTTGCAGCACGCCAAGCGCGTAGAGGATCGCGATGATGAAGAGAACGACGGCGAGAACGAGGGCCAAAGCCTTCACGTAATGACTTTCGTTAGAGCGAGGACGAGACAGAGCGTTCCGAAGATCAAGCAGTACCACCCGAATGGCCGCAAATCATGCGCGTGAAACCAACGGGTCAAAAACGCAACCGATGCGTATGCCGTCAGCGCGGCGAGCAGACCGCCGGCGCCCGACTGTTCGAGCGCGACGCTTGAACCCGTCGCGAAGAGCCGCGGCACTTCGAGCGCGGATGCGGCCAAGATGACGGGGGTCGCAAGCAAAAAGGAATAGCGCGCCGCGTCTTCGTGCGTCAAGCGCAGCAGCAACGCCGCGACGATCGAGGCGCCCGAACGCGAGATCCCGGGCAACAGCGCGGCCGCCTGCGCGAAACCAACCCGCACGCCGCCCGACCACGGCAACTCGGGCAACGGCCGCAGCTCGCCCGTCGTCGAATATGCAAACGAACGGCGGCGCAGCGCTTCACCCGCGAACATGACGAACGCATTGAGGATCAAAAACGCCGCCACGAGCGCGCTCGAACCGAAGAACTGGCGGACCGGCGCCTCGAAAAACACGCCGAGCAAGGCCACGGGCACGGTTCCGACCACGAGCAGCCAACCGACTCGCTCGGCAGGATCCCGCGATAGGTTGCCGCGCACGATGCTCGCAATCAGGGCACGTACGATGCGAATCCAGTCGTCGCGGTAGAAGACGATCAGCGCCAGCGCCGTGCCGAGGTGCAACGCGACGACGAAGGACAGAAAGGTCGGGTCGCTACGGTCGACCCTCCAATGCAGCAGTGCCGGGACGAGAACCGTGTGCCCGAGGCTCGAGATCGGGAACAGCTCGCTCACCCCTTGCAGTACGGCGAGCACCATCGCTTGGACCCACGTCATACAGAGAAATCTCCGGAGCGCTTAGCGCTCCGGAGATGCCCGCCTAACGGCGTCGAGGTCCTATTCCGGCCAGATGCCCAGCGATGCACCGGCATCGTGGGCTTCATCGTTTGGGGCGAACCGCTTTCACTGTCCGGTAAAGTCGGCTTCGAAGATGTACGAACCGGCGGTCGGCACGCAGTTGACGACCTCGGGCGTATAAGCCGTCTGTTGCGCGGCTTTGATCCCCGCTTGGTCGAGCGCCGCATTGCCGGAAGATTTATAAATCGTCGTCCCTTCCACGCCGCCTGTCGAACTAAGCGTCACCTTCACGCTCGCCGTGCCCGTGGCGCCCTGTTGCCGAGCGATGTCGGGATAGTCGGGTTCGACCGCTTGCCCTTTGAGTGCCGCCTGAGCGTTGGGGACCGCGCATTGCGGCTTTGGCGTCGGGGTCGGCGGATGGGGAGTAGGCGGCGGTGCGGGGGGCGCCGGCGGCCCGGCTTTTACCGGTGCAGGGGCGCCCGTCGCCGCGTTCCCGTTCGGCTGCCCGTTTTCGTTGCCGGCCGCCGGCGCGACGTACTTGTTTTCGCTCGGGCCGGTATTGGAATTCGAATGGGTTTTGGGCGGATTGACCTTCAGCCTCGCCACGGGTGGAGGGTTGGTCTGCTTGACCGGCGGCGGCGTTTGCTTGGGCTGCGGCGTCGGCGGCGGCGGGGTCGGGGTCGGAGGCGGCGGCGTCGGGACGACGACCTTGATCTTCTTGGTAACTGAGACTTTCTCGACGTCTTGCTGCTCGTTCTCGTTCTGATGCAGATGGAAGAACGGCAGTGCGATGCCGTGCAGCGCCAGCGAGATCAAAAATGCCCAGCCCAGGAACGAGCCGACGCGGGCGCTGGCCGACGAGAGACGGGGTGCCGTGTCGCGTTGCGGAGTTTGAGCGGCCATCGAGCTAGCTCCCGACCTTGTTGGCGAGTCCGAAATTCGTCAGATTTTCTTTTTTTGCAGCGTCCATCACTTGCAGAATGGTGCCGTAGTTGGCATGCGGGTCGGCTTTGATGATGACGCTCGTGTAGATGCGATTGGTTTGCTCTTGCAACTGACGGAAGACGTCGGGGGCGCCCGCGATATCGGTTTGCGTTGAGCCGACGTTGATGTGGTCCTTGTCGTCGATGTAGACCAGAATCTGTGACGGTTTCACTTTGTCTTTATTGTGCGCCAGCGGCAGCTTCGGTTCTTTGGTGACCGACGCGAGGATGATGAAGATGATCAGCAGGACCAGCAGCACGTCCGTGAACGGCGTGATGTTGATCGTCGACATGACGTCGTCGTCGCCCGTATTCGCGGTGACGGCCATTACGAGGTCACGAAGCCGACGTCGTCGAGGTTCGATTCCTTGGCGGCGTCGAGAATACGGATGATCGTGCCGTAGGGCGCTTTCGAGTCGGCCGTGATCGCGACGTGAAGGTGTCCGCGTTTGCTGGCCGTCTGGGACATCACGTAATAGATGTCTTTCTCATTGGTTCTAGCGTTGTCGACGAAGATGACGCCACGATTGTTGACCAAGACGTCGATCTCGCGCTTGTTATTTTGGTCAAGCGAGCTCGAGCTGTTGTTGTTCGGAAGCTCTTTTTGGAAACCGGGCGGCGTCACGAGCGCGGCCAAGATCATGAAAATGATCAGCAGGACCAGCAGCACGTCCGTGAAGGGCGTGATGTTGATCTCTGCCATGACGGAGTCGTCTTGTTGCGCCGATAGCATCGACATGGGGAAGCCTCGATCTCGTTATTTGGCGGTAGCAGGCGTCGTCGTTATGCGCCCACCGACCGGCTGATAGAGCTCGGTCGGAATCGGCTCGCCCACGTTGTGGAAGTGGAGCATTTCGGCGAGCTGGTTGGACGAAACGATGAGGTCCTGATTGAACGCCTTGATGCGCGTCTTGAAGTAATTGAAGAACACGACCGACACGACGGCCACGAAGAGACCGGCGGCCGTCGTGACCAGCGCTTCGCCGACGCCGGCGGCCACGACCGCAGGGGTCGAGTTGCCCTTGAGCGCGATGTCCTGGAAGGCCTTGATGATGCCGAGGACGGTGCCCAAGAGACCGACGAAGGGTGCAATGACGGCGATCGTGCCGATGATTCCCAAGTTGCGCTCCAAAAGGTTCAGGTTCTCCATCAACGCTATGGAGAGCGCATCTGTGATGTCGGCGCGATTTTTTTCTCCGCGCTGCAACCCGAACTCCAAGATCCGGGGCAACATTCCGGTGGTCTTGCGACACAGCGTGACCGCACCGGGGATGTCGTCGGCTGCGATGCGCTGCCCGAGCGACCGCAAGAGCGCTTTCGAGTCGGCGCGCTCCTTTGAGAAGAACCAGAGCCGTTCGATCACGATCGCTACCGCGATGATCGACATGATGATCAGGATGATCATGATCGCGCCACCCTGATGGATCAGTTGTGCAAATCCGTTAAACACGCTGTTACGGCGCCTCCAAAAAAAATCCAAGCGTTTGCGGGCAGGCTTCTTACTTGCCCTCGGGTAGTATTCCTCGGCGAAACCGCTACTTTGGCTGAAGTTGCTTGATCGCGTTCTCGATCTGGGTCGCGAGTTGCGTGTTGTTGTCCTTCTTGGCCGCGTCGTCCGCTTTGTTCAGATACGAGAGCGCGTCTTTGTTCTTGCCGGTATTGCCGAGTGCGACTCCTTCGGCAAAATTTGCCTGCGCGTCGCTCGGCGCAAGGGCGAGCGCCTTATCGGCATCCGCTTTGGCTTTGTCGTTGTCGGGCTTGGGCTGCACCTGCAGGTAGTTGAACGCGGCCCCGGCGTACATTTGTACCGCAGCCTCTTTTGGCGCGGTCGCCGCCGCCTGTTCGAGCAACGCAGCCGCGTCACCGTTCTTGCCCGCTTTCGAGAGCGTTTGCGCTTGCTTGGAATAGTAGTTCGCGAAAAGGGTTCCCGCGACGCCACCTTGGCCCGGATCGAGCCCCGCAGCTTCGGCTGCTACCACCTTGGCCTTGGCCACATTGCTCGTGGCAAGGTACGCCGCGACGAGATTCGCGTCGACCTGTGCGCGAGCTTTGGGCTTGACATTCGGCGAGCTCGGTCCGAGCGAACGCGCCTTCTCGAGATCCGCTACGGCAGCGTCGTTTTGGCCCGCCTGCAGTTCCGCGTTGCCCAAATCGTTGTACGAGATGACGTTCGGCGCGACTTCGGTGGCACGTTTGGCTACGACGATTGCCTTGTCGTTCTGCTTGTCATTGATGAGCAGATTGGTATCCTCGGCATACGCCTTCGCAGCAACCGCCTTGACGCCCGACGGGATCGTGCCCGCTTTATCGAACGCCTCGACGGCCCCCGCGTAATCCGAGAGGTACGTGTCGGCGACACCGAGATCGCTCTGCGCTCGCGCGTCGCCCGGATGCTCGCCGACGTAACTGCGCAGCCCCGCTTGGGCACCGGAATAATTTCCGGCACGCAGCATTGCCTCAAACCGTCCGGCGCCCCCGCCGGCCGCTCCGGCCGCGCCGCCCGGCCCGGCCGCGCCGCCACTTCTCGACTGCGAGCCTTCGTCGGCGCTGGCCGCGCCGCTCGACGTGAAGCGTAGCGAGTAATCGTAATAGGCGGTCAGCTTTTGCGGACCGCGAGAAGCGGGCCGGTAGGTCGAGGTGCGCGCGATTTCGAGCGCTGCGGCATTGTCGCCGGAGTTCGTGGTGTGCAGCACCTTGCTGACCTTGAAGCTGCCGTCCTTATTGACCAGCACTTGAACGACGACGACGCCCTTGCCGGCAATCGCCGACGAGTTCGTGCCGTGTTTGACGAGCTTCGGCGGAACGTAATAGGTCGGCGTCGCCTGCGCCCGGGCGGCGAGCGGCGAGCAGAGCGCGAGCGCGCCCAGCGCCGCGCCCAAAATTCGTCCGTGCATGAGGTCCCTTTCGTTACGATGAGTCGAGTGTCGAACAACGCCGAGACGAGCCTTTCGGTTCCCGCGTCGGCGCTCGGGCACCGGTACGCTTCGCACAGGACGCTTACGCGGCCGCGGCGGCGCGCTCTGGCAAGGATCGGCCGACGGCCGCGGCGACGCGCCCAAGGCTTTCCATGACGTCCGCGAAGTCGGCCGGCGTGAGTGACTGCGCCCCGTCGGAATAGGCGCTCGCCGGATGCGGGTGAACTTCGACCAGAAGGCCGTCCGCGCCCGCCGCGACCGCCGCGAGGCTCATCGGCGCAACTAAAGCGCGCGCCCCCGTGCCGTGCGACGGATCGACGATGACCGGCAGATGCGTCAGGTTTTGCACGACGGGCACGGCTGCAAGGTCGAGCACGTTGCGCGTCTGCGGATCGAAACCGCGAATACCGCGCTCGCACAAGACCACATGCGGGTTGCCGCCGGCGACGATGTACTCCGCTGCCATCAGCCACTCGTCGACGGTCGCCGCAATGCCGCGTTTGAGCAGGACGGGTTTGGGCGCCGCACCGACCTCGCGCAGGAGCGGGAAGTTCTGCATGTTGCGCATCCCGATTTGCAGCATGTCGGCGTAGCGAACGACTAAGTCTACATCACGCGGGTCGAGCACCTCGGTGACGACCGCCAAACCGAACCGGTCCGCGGCGTCCCGCAGATAGCGCAACCCTTCTTCGCCGAGGCCCTGGAACGCGTAAGGCGACGTACGCGGCTTAAAAGCGCCGCCGCGTAGAACGTTGGCGCCCGCTTTAGCCACGCTTGCCGCGGTCGCCTCGATCTGCTCGCGCGATTCGACACTGCACGGACCGGCACACACGGCCACCGTCGCGCCGCCGAACGCGGCCCGCTGACCGACCCGCACGATGCTGCGCACCGAACGGGTTCCGCGGCTGACGAGCCGGTAACTGCGCGCAGCGGGCGCGACCGATTCCACGCCCGGAAGTTGCGCTACACGCGCACCGAGCAGCTCTTCATCCCCATCGCCGCCCACTACCTCGACGATCGTCCGTTCGGAAACGCGGCTGACTTGAGCGGTCAGGTGCAGTGTGCCGATCAACGAAACGACGCCGGCGAGTTCGTCGGCGGCGGCGCCGGCTCGCAGTACGATCCTCATCGGAGATCGCTTGCTTCGTGCAAGGCCGTACGTAAGGCTGCCAGCTCGCGCTCGCTAACCGTGCGCCAATTCCCGGCGCGTAAATCGCCTAAAGCTATAGGACCAAAGCGTAAGCGCGCGAGCGACACGACCGGGTGTGCGGTCGCTTCGAACATGCGGCGAATCTGACGGTTGCGTCCTTCGTGGATCGTCACGTCGAGTTCAGAAAACTCCGAACCGCTACGAACGACGCGCAGCCGTGCCGGAGCGGCGCGCCCGTCGGGCAACGACATACCGGCTAAAAACTGCGCCACGTCGTCGCGCCCGACTCTTCCTCGCACGACGGCGCGATACGTCTTTTCGACGCCGAAACGCGGATGGGTCAGCACGTGAGCCAGCTCTCCGTCGTTGGTCAGCAACAGTACGCCGGAGGTGTCATAATCCAACCGGCCGACCGGCACGACGCGGCCCGGCCCGCTCGGCACGAGCGTGGCGACGGTCCGGCGTCCCTGCGGATCGCGCATGGTCGTCATGACTTTGCACGGTTTGTGAAGTACGATATAACGCTTCTCCGCCGGCACGTGCAACGGTTTGCCGGCGAACTCGACAAGGTCCGCCGGGGCGACGCTCGTGCCCAATTGGCGAACGACCGACCCGTTCACCGCAATGTGGCCGGCGGCGATTAACGTCTCAGCCTGCCGCCGCGAAGCGATCCCGGCATGGGCCAGGAATTTTTGAAGCCGCACCGTTGGGTGGTCTTCGACGGCGTTACGTGTTGTGCTTGCGGGCGGCAACCCGTTTTATCAGGCCGTTTCAGATTTCGACGTCACCGTATCGAAGCGCAGTTCGACGCCTCCGGAGCGCTGGGCGATGAAGTTATACATCAGTGCGCTAAGCGCGGCGCCGATGTAGCCTAGCACGAAGTACGCCACCGGAAACGCGATCCCGATGAGCCCTTGCCCCGGATGCCCGGTGCTGAGCCCCGCAATGATGAAAACAAGGCCGCCCAGACAGCCGAACAGCCCATAGATGAAGGCCAGCGTGAACGCCGTCTGATGAACGCTGATGGCGCCGATCCGGATCAGCATCGCAGTCCTGCTTTCAAATCAAACAATGCTTTGCTCATTGAGTTTTCGGGAGCCGCTTAAAGAAGTACTCCCGGCATCGATGAATCGCAGCAGCCGAGCGGCGTCCCTGGTGACTCCGATTCGCACGCTCGTTGCGATGACGTCCGGCGGTCGGCCGGCGGCAAGCCACAGGGGACTCGCGCCGCAGAGATCCAGGCCGTCATGGAGTCGGCTCACGGCAAGCGCACTCGCGAGCCTGCCCGGACCCGAGCAAAGAAGGCGGCCGGTACGACAATTGCGCCGCGTTTCCATCAGCTCGGCTCCGTCGAGCGGCTCGGCTGATCGTAGGAGCACGGCTGCGCCGACACCGGGCGTCTCGCTAGAGACGTTGAGGCAGTACCACGTCCCGTAGATCAAATACACGTACGCGTGCCCGCGCCGCAAAAACATCGACCGGTTCCGCGCCGTCTCGCCTCGGAACGCATGAGAAGCTGCATCTCCGGGCCCATACGCTTCGGTCTCGACGATCCGCACGACCGCTCGCGCAGTGCCGCCTTCGGCAACCAAAAGCATACCGAGCAAAAAACGAGCGAGCGCGCCGGTTTCAATCGGCAGCTCGGCACGCCGAAGTCGCCGCAGCCTTCCAGGAAGAGATTGGGCTATGCGCAGCGCCCGCAGACTAGGCGGCGATGTCGAGGGAAACCTCGGCGCGGGCGCGCGCTTCGAGATCGCGCCCACACCGCTCATCTTGAGCGAGCACGATTCGTGCCGCAGTGAAGCGGTTAAGGCGGCAACGCAACGTCACGTACGGCATGGACAGCGGCGGCGGCACGTTGCGCCGCCCGTCCAAGTCGGCGACGAGTTCGGGCTCAGTCACTTCAAAAACTGCCTGCCGGATACCGCGAGCGAGCAACCGTGCCGCGACCGCCTCAACGGCGGCATACGCTATGTCGCGCCCGTGTAAAGCCGGCAGCGGCCGACATGCGAAGTGGACGCGTAAAAGATGCTCGCGTTCCATGATCCGGACGCGAGCGTACGCTACTCCTGTCGCCTCCGAAGTCGCCGCATAACCGAGCGTGACCTGCGCCATTGTCTCGTGCACTTGCATTCCTGCTCCTTATTCCCATCATACATCGAACATACGTTCGATGTCAAACGGGTTGGGCCCGGCGAACTCGCGCGCGCCTCGCGTGCAGCTTTGGTTTGCCGATGAGCGCGGCGTACAATTCGAGGATGCCGCTGCTGCAGTGGGCGGCATCGTACGCCCAAGCGCGGGTGCGGGCCACCTCGTCGCCCGCGCCGCGCCTCCGGAGGCTGCCGTCGAGCGCCGCCGCCAGCGCCTCCGCATTGTCGTCCGCAAGGATGCCGGCGCCGGCAAGCACTTCGCGCGTCTGCGGCATGTCGAGCGCCACGACGGAGGCGCCCGCGGCAAGCGCTTCGATCAGAACGAGTCCTTGCGTCTCGCTGCGGCTCGTGAAGAGAAACGCGTCGGCGGAAGCGTACGCGTCGGGCAGCGCTTCGCGCGCGAACTCGCGTGCAAACGTCGTGCGCTCGGCGATTCCCAACCGCCGTGCCGTACGCTCCAGCGCCGCGCGGTGCGTTCCGTCGCCGACGACGACCAGACGCGCGCCGGGAGCCGTGACGCGCGAAAAAGCTTGCAAGGTAAGTTCGACGTTCTTTTCGCGTCCGAGCCTACCGACCGCGAGAATCATGCGTTCGCTTGGCCCGATGCCAAGGCGCGCGCGCAGCGCTTCGCTGCGCCGGCCGCGCGCGAACAGCGCCACGTCGATGCCGCTCGGTACGACGGCGATCGGCCGCCGAACGCCCATTGCGCGCAGATGCTCCTCCATCGCTCGCGTCGGCACGACGACGGCGTCGGCGGCATTCGCATACGTGCGCGTCAGCAACGTTGCAGCTGCGCGCGTCACGTTCGTTTCGAACGGGATGTAGTGCGCGTAGGCTTCGAGTTGCGTATGGTATGTGAACACGAGTGGAACGCGCAAGCGGCGCGCGTATGAAACGGCGAGCGCGCCGGTAATGAACGGCGAATGCGCGTGCACGATGTGGAGCGCGGGCGTGATGCGCGGAAGGTACGGTACCGTAAGACGATACGCCGTACGTGTCGGCAGCGGCAACGATGGTATGGCGACGATGGTTGCCGGCGCAGCACCTCGGCGCGGCATGCGCGGCGTAACGATCGTCACATCGTGACCGTGCGCACACAACGTCTGCGTGAGCGCGTCCACCGATGCGACGATTCCGTTTTGAATCGGCCGATAACATTCGGTAAATAATCCGACGCGCCAAGCGCTCACGACTCGCTCTTACTCGGCAACGGATTCCAACGCCTACAAAGGTCGCACGAGAAGACGAGATTCATTTGACGCGGTGTGCCGCCTGTGCTATGGTGGCGCGGTTCCCGTGTCCGGCTTGTACCGGATACCTCGTGGTAGTGCTTCTTCGGAAGCGTCAGCCGCTACTTTGTAAACTTGCGCCTCGCGGTGCAGACTGCCGATGCATCGGCAGCCGTCATCGCGGCGTGCCGCACGTCCAGAAAGGAGCCGTGTTGATCGTCAAGGATCAAAGCGCTGCACTCTTCGCAGCAACCGCATTCACGCTCGCTCTTACGCTCGGTGTTCCAAACATCGCCGCGGCAGCGACGCCGCGAGCCCCAATTCCGACTGCGGCCGAACCGGCGCAGCAAGCCGTCGCCGATCAAGCCTCGCCGGCGAATATCGTGCTCGTGCGAAACGGCCTCGAGACGACCTACGTCACGTCCGCGGCGACGATCGCTGATTTTCTCGCCGAACGGGGCATTGCGGTCGCCCCGGGCGACTTTCTTTCCGTGCCGAGCAATGCCACGGTCGACGACGGCATGCGGCTGGAATATCGCTCGGCCGTGCCGCTCGAACTTTTCGTCGGCAAGCATGAAGTGCATTTGCGCTCGTCCGCTGCGACCGTCGCCGACCTGCTCGCGCAGCAGCACGTCACGCTCGGAGCGCATCTCGTCGTCCAGCCTGCGCTGCAGACGCACCTCATTGCGGGCCAGATCGTGCAAGTCGTGCGCCACAGAACGTGGACCGCGCACCTTCGCTCGCGCATTGCGCCGCGCGTCACGCAGCGGTTCGACATGAGCCTGCCGCGTGGGCTGGTCCGCACCGTCGCCAGCGGCAGTCCCGGATTTCGCGAAACGACGATTCGGTATTCGAGTGCCGACAGCGGCGAAACGACGCGAACGGTGCTCGCCTCGCGCATCATTCGCGGACCGCGCCCGCGCATCATCGTTCGCGGCCTTGCCGTATACGCTTCGCTGGCTCGCGTCGCGGCTGCGGGCTTCGCGAGCGTACTGCATTTCGCCGGCTCGGCTATGCACGTCATCGCAACCGCGTACACCGCGAGTTGCACGGGCTGCAGCGGCATCACCGCGAGTGGTTACCGCGCCGGTTTCGGCATCATCGCGGTCGATCCAACCGTCATTCCGTTAGGCACGCATCTTTTTGTGCCCGGTTACGGCCGCGCGATCGCGGGCGACACCGGCGGCGCGATTCACGGGAATCGCGTCGACCTCGGCTTCGACTCGCTTGCCGACGCAGCGCGTTTCGGGCGCCGTCCGGTCACCGTTTATTTCGTGAGATAAGCACGCCGGCGACGAACCCGGCGCATCCGCGCGCCATGCTTGCGGCTCGCGGACTCAGGCCGAAAAAACGTTTAGGGCAAAACTTCTTGATGGACGGCGGTGCGCTTCGGCGCATCGCCGTTCTGTGCGTACGCGAACCCGGAGAGCGCATCATCGAAGTCGGCGCGGGAACGGGCGCCCTCACGCGCGCGCTTCTCGAATTGGGTGCGCGCCTGACGGCCCTCGAGATCGACCCGGAACTCGTGGCGACACTGTGCGAACAGAGTGACCTCGCCGGCGCAGAAATCGTCGAAGCCGACGCACTCGCGTACGACTTCGATCGGGCTGCGGAGACACGGACCTGGTGCGCGGCGGGAAATCTTCCCTATAACATCGCGACGCCGCTGATCGCGCGATGGCTGCAATTGCGCCATCCGCCCACGCGGATCGTCGCAATGCTGCAGCGCGACGTCGCGGATCGCTTAACCGCGCGCCCCGGTACCCCGCAATACGGCAGCTTGAGCCTGATCGTCGCATATGCAATGACGGTCCGGCGCGTCTTCGTTCTTCCGCCCTCCGCTTTCTATCCGCAACCGAAGGTCGAAAGTGCCGTCGTCGTCATGGAGCGCCTGGCGGAACCCGCAGTGGCGGTCGGCGATCCCGCGAGGCTCCGGCAGGTTGTCCGCGGCGCCTTCGCGTACCGCCGCAAGACGCTCGCAAACAGCCTCATGCTTGCGCTCGGCATCGAGCGAACTCGCACCCAGAACGCGCTCGCAGTACTCGACGTCGATACGGAGATTCGTGCGGAACAACTCGACTTGGGCGTCTTCGCCGCCCTCGCCGATCTCTTGGGCGCGTGACGCCTGGAGACCGTGGAGCGTCGTACTCGTCGGCGTCGGCGTCGCCTTCTGCTTCGTCGTCGTGCCGGGAATATATCTGATTGCGGGCGCGAGCGCCGGTTTCATCAACATCGCGCACCTTTCGGTCGAGCAAACCCTCATCGCAGGTGCCGTCGGCTACGTGCCGCTTGCCGCGTTACTGTTGGCAGCGCTGCCGCGCGTCTCCAAAGCCTCGCTGTACGAGCTCGGATTCAGAACTCCGACGCAAGGGGAGCTCGGAATCGGACTCGCCGGCATCGTCGCGATGTGGCTGGCGGTCACGCTCGTCGGGACGTTGATCAGCACGCTCTCACACAAGCACGAGGCTGAAGCGGCCGTCGCGCTGATGCGCCAGCTGCGCTCGCCCGGCCAAAAGGCGTTCTTCGCCTTCATCGCGGTCGCGCTGGCGCCGATGCTCGAGGAATTGACCTTTCGCGTCTTTCTCTTCAACGCGTTTTCGCGCTACATGCCGCTGGCCTGGTCGGCTCTGTGTTCAGGCGTCATCTTCGGGATCGTGCACGCACAAGGAACCAGCGGCGCGAACTACCTGACGCAGTTGTTGACGGTCTCCGTTTCACTCGCGCTCGGCGGCATCATCCTCGCATACGTCTACTCGCTCACGCGCTGCTACTGGTGCAACGTCGTGACCCACGCAGGGTTCAACGCGATCACGGTTTTTGCCGTTATCTTTTTCCACGCCCGATGATTTCATGAGCGGGGAACGCGCTCGTCCCTTCGGAGCGCCGCCGCTCGCACTCGCCGTCGACGCGAACGCCTTCGCCGACGACCGGCGCGGGATGGGGCGCCTCGCGCGCGGCGCCGTAACCGTCTTCGCACAAGAGCGCGCCGTCAATCTGACGCTCTTGGCCGATAGCCGCAACGCAGCTGCCTTACGCGATGAGTTCGCGGGCATCGCGGTGCAGCCGCAAGCGACCGCGCGGCGGCGGGGCCGCTACGATGTCGTCTGGTTTCCCTTCAACGGCATGCGTTTTGCGCCGGCGGCGCCCGCGGTCGTGACGATGCACGATGCCTTCGCGTTCACGCAACCGCACCCCGAACGCATCGCCCGCTTTCGCGAACAAGCGCCGATGCGCCGCGCGGCGCGGCTCGCCGCGCGCATCGCCGTCGATTCGCAGTGGACGCGGGCTGAAATCGTGCGCGAGCTGCGCCCGGCGCGCTGCGAACCCGTCGTGATCGCGCCGGTGCCCGACGCCTTCTTCTTTCCGGATGCGGACGCGCCGCCGCCGCCGCTTGATGCGTTGCCGTACGTCTTGCTCGTCGGCGTACGCGAACCGCGAAAAAATGCGCGCACGGCACTCGAAGCTTGTGCGCGGTCGCTGCGCGGCGACGAGACGCTCGTCGTCGTCGGCGAGCTTTCCGCGCGCGATCGTGCGTTCGCGCGGCGCTCGGGCGTGCGCTGTGGCGAGATCGCCGCAAGCGACGGCGTGCTGCGCGCGCTCTATCGCAATGCCCGTCTCGTGCTGGTGCCCTCGCTCGGGGAAGGCTTCGGCCTCGTCGCGGTCGAGGCGATGGCGTGCGGCGCGCCGGTCCTCGCGTCGTTGGCCGCGGCACTGCCGGAGGCAACCGGCGGCGCGGCGCCGCTGCTCGATCCGCACGACTCGGCGCTGTGGGCGCAGACGATCCGCCTCATCCTCGACGACCCGCAGCGCCTCGCAGAACTGCGTACCCGCAACGTAGCGCGTTTCGCTAAGGCCGACCGCGAAACGTTCGCGCGTGGGACGCTTGCGCTGTTACGCGAGACCGCTATGCTCGGCGACGATCGCCGCAACCATTGAAGCGAAACGCGCTTTGAAGCGTGCCGGCGAAAATTGCTCCGCCTGCGCGCGCAGGACGGCCGGGTCGTAACGGTCGGCATCGAAGCGCCCGAGCACGGCGGCGAGCGACTCGGGCGTCGGTTCGCCAAAATGTTCACCCGTGATGCCCGGTCGGATCGTCTCGAGTGCGCCGCCGCGTCCGTAGGCGATCGCGGGCCGCCCGCAGGCATTGGCTTCGAGCGGGACGAGGCCGTAGTCTTCTTCACCCGGTACGATCACCGCGCGCGCGTTTTGCATCAACGTACGGAGCGCCTCATCGCCGACGGCGCCCGCGAACTCCGTGCGTGTCCCGGCGGCGCGCGCGTGCAGTCCTCGCCGCGCGGGACCGTCGCCGACGATGATCAGGCGCAGCTTCGCAAGCCGGCATGCCTCGACCGCCAGATCGATCCGTTTGTACGACAGCAGGCGCGATACGACGAGAAAATAATCGCCGCCGCCCCCGCCGACGGCGAAGCGCTCGAGGTCGACCGGACAGTGTACGACCGCTGCTTCACGACCGTAGTAACGGCGCACCCGCGCCGCAACGTTATGCGAGTTCGCGATGAACGCCGTCGGGCGTTGCGCCGCGCGCCGGTCCCAGGCGACCAGGCCACGGACGAGCGGGCGCGCCAACGTTCCGATACCGAAGCCGCCGACGTAGCGTTCGTAATCGAAGGCAAATCGGCTCACCGAGTGGATGTAGCACACGTGGACCGCGCCGGGCCGGAATGCAACGCCCTTCGCCCAAGCGGTCGTCGTGCTGACCACGACATCGTACGCGCTTAAATCGAACGCTTCGAAGGCTGCCGGATAGAGCGGCGCGAGATACCGAAAATACTTGGAAGCCTTCGGAATGCGCTGCAGCAGCGACGTATGCACGCGCGCCGGATCGACGAGGTCGCCCGTCGCAGCGGCGTCCGCGATGGACGTGTAGACGGGCGCGTCGGGATAGAGGTCGGCAACGTGCCGGAAGACGCGCTCGGCTCCCCCTCGCTGGTTGAGGTAGTCGTGGACCAGCGCCACACGCTTCCCCGTCACACGGGGATAGTTAAGGACTTGATGATACGGTGGTCGGGCGGTCTCGCGGAAGCACCAGAGCGACGATGTAACGTTGCAGGTAGCGCTTGGCGACGCGCTGGACGTCGGCCGGCGTCGTGCGGTCGAGCGCAACGAGCGCGGCGTTGATCGGATCGTCGCCTAACCCGGCGGACGCGAACGTGCCGAGCAGATACGATCGATTCGAGAGATTGATCGCGTCGGCGAGAAACTGGCCGCGAGCCGCCGCTTTGAAATGCAAGAGCGCCGCGGCGGTGACCGGCTTCGCAGCAAGGGAACGCGAGGCGATTAAAATTTCGCGCAGCGCAAGCGACGGATCGACAATCGAGCCGTTGACGTAGAGGGCCATGCCGGCGGGCTTCGCATCGTAGAGATAGACCGCGCCGATCGCTTTCTCTACGTCGCCGAGCGTCGTCACGCTAGTGCGATTGAAAAAGTCACCCGACATGATCGATTCGACCACGAGCATCGGTCCGAAATCGGAACTATCGGGTGAGGGGGCCGCGAAACCCAAGACGATCCAGGGCGCGGCTACATCGCGATGCGCGACGATCCGGGGGGCTTGCACCGACAGGGTATTGGCGCGCTCCGAGCCGGCCGCAAGCGCCCCATCGGGAAGGCCGGCCACGAGCGTTCGCACGGCTCCCGCCAATTCCGGGACCGCGCTGCCGACGGAACTGACCGCCACCGCGCGACGTTCGTACGTGGCGGCAAAATAGGCCCGCAGCTCCGCGGGTCCCAGTTGAGCGAGCCCCGCAGCCGTTCCGAGCGCGGGCGCACCCACGCCCGCCATGTAATACGCTTGGCGGAACATCTGGATGCCGACGGCGAGCGGATCGGCATCGGATTGATCGATTTTGCCGATAAGGGCGGCCCGGCCGGCTGCGACCGTCGCCGTGGAGAAGTCGGGTGAGCGCAGCGCGTTGCCAAAGAGGCCGAGCAAGTCCGGCAAATCGGCGCTCCGCCCCTCGAGCGAGTACCGCACGGAGCGAGCGTCGACGGTATAGCCGACCGAGCCGCCCCGGGCTGCGACGGCTTCGCGCAAGGGGATGCCGCCGACCGGGGTGCGCAGCACGCATTCTGCCAACAGCGCTGCGACGCCGCTACGATTGACCGGCACCCGATCGAGGCCCGCCGCGACAAAGACGGTGACCCCGCTCAGAAGCGCTCCCCGATCGATTTCCCCGATCAACGGCGTCGTCCCGAGAAGGACCGCGTTCGGCGTCGGGAAGCGCAGCGCCGGGTCCGGCGCAGCGACGGCCGGCATCCCCGAACCAAGCCCGAGCAGCAATGCCGCCGCCGCGAGCATCTTCGCGCGAAGCGAGCGCGACCTCACCGCGCGCGGGCCTTCGCGGCCGGCGCAAGCGTGACGTCGGCCTCGGTGTGGCCCAGATACTTGCGCGCGACCTCCGCCACGAAGTCCGGCGTCAATGAGTCTGCGGCCGAAAAATACGTCCCGCGGTCACCTTCGGCACCGGGCGCATAGCGCGGATTCCCTTCCACCGTGTACCAACCGAAGCTGTCGGCGAGCTGCAACGGGGTCGCAAGATCGCGCAACAGGTGAAACTCGAACGCGGCCCGAGCGGCTGCGAAGGACGCCGCCGGCAGCGGACGCCCGATCGCCGCGATGGCGTCGCTGACGAGCTCGCGGACGCCGTCACCGTCATTGCCGCCATACGCGACGAACATCACGCCGGGATCGTGCAAGGTAATGAAGCCGCCCAGCACGAGGGTCGTCGGGTAGCGGCGCGCCGCCTGCGTCACGACGGTTCCCGTGTCGGCGCCGAAGAGGTAGTCGGAGATGAAATCCATTGCCGTCGCGGCACGTTCGTCGGCGATCGGGGGGCCGGTCCAGCCGAAGCCGCCCGAGCGTAGCACCGACGATCGGTTGACCGATCCCGCCGAGGGGTTGAGCCGCCCGACCAGCGGCGCTTCCGCGCCGGCAGCAGCTTCCCCGCGCCCGGCTGCCGCTGCCTGCGCGATGCTCGGATCGACTGCGCCGCTCACGACCAGGATGGCGTTCGGTGAACGAAATGCTCGGGCCGCAAATGTTTGCACGTCGGAAAATGCGAGAGCCGGCGTGGCCCGCGGGTCCGCCAGCGTGGGAAAATGTTGCGGTCCGTCGCTGAAGAGCTGCGCAAAGATTGCATCGCGCACGACCGTCTCCACGTCGACGCTCGCGAAGACGGACTCCGCGGCGACGTCGCGCTCTGCGGATGTAAATCCGGCCTGCGTGAGGACCGGTGCGAAATAGGCGGTCGTCATCGCTTTTACGACAGCGTTCGCGCTCGTCGCCGGAACGAGCGCCGCGACCTCCAGCGAGTCGCTGTAGACGGTGATGAAGAGCCGGCCGCCGGCATTTGCGACGGTCTCGCCGAGTGAGCTGCCGACGATCGGCTTCGAAGCCGCAACCGCTTGCGCCGCGAGGCGCGCAAGCCCAGGCTGCGGCTTGGCTCCGAAGCCCGTCGAGGGCGCGCGGTACCACAACTCGACGGCCGCCACCGGCGCGCCGTCCTGGGGCCGTACGATGGCCGTGCCGCCCGCGGGCAAGCGCACGACCGCGACGGCGCTTCCGAGGTCGGGCAGATTCGCCGCGGCAGCGACGGGCGGCAGCGCCGCCTGCAGCGGCTGGGCTACGGCCATGACGAACCCGGCCAGCAGCGCGCTCGCTAGAAGCCGGCCGAGCCAGTTCACGCCGGTTCCGGCGAAATGTTGGGCGGCAGGCGCTTCGGTTTTTCGGCGCGCTGGGGTTCGGGTTCGTAGGGGGCTGCCGCGGCGATGGGAGGCGCTTTATCCTCGTCGTCCGACTTGCGAGGATACGGCAAGTCGCTGATGATCGCGACGACTTCTTCGGTATCGACGGTCTCGTGTTCCATCAGGGAGGCAACCATGCGCTCCACTTTTTTCCAGTTGTCCTTGAGCAACTGCCGCGCGTTCGAGTAGCAGTCTTCAATGATCTTGCGAACCTCGGCGTCGATCTTGCCCGCGATCTCTTCGGAGTAGTTGCGCTCTTCGCCGAAATCGCGTCCCAGAAAGACTTGATGGTTGCCGCGGCCGTATTGAATCGGTCCGAGCGTATCGGACATGCCGTACTGCGTGACCATCCGGCGCGCGAGCTCGGTTGCTTTCTCGAAGTCGTTCGATGCACCGGTCGTCACGTCGCCGAACTTTATCTCTTCGGAGATACGCCCCGAGAGCGCCATCGTGATCTGCGCGAGCAGTTCGTTTTTCGTGCGCGAGTGGCGATCTTCATCGGGCAACGACCAAGTGATGCCGAGTGCCATCCCGCGTGGGATGATCGTCACCTTGTGCACCGGGTCGGCGTTGGGCAGCAGGCCGCCCACGATCGCGTGACCCGACTCATGATATGCCGTGTTCTCTTTTTCTTTTTGGCTCATGACGAGCGACTTGCGTTCGGGGCCCGCGACGACGCGGTCGATTGCCTCTTCGCAGTCTTTCATCTCGATGATCGACTTGTTCTTACGGGCGGCGAGCAAGGCCGCTTCGTTGAGCAGATTTTCGAGGTCGGCGCCGGAGAAACCGGGCGTGCGCCGGGCCAGCGTTTCGAGCGAGATCTCCTTGGAGAGCGGCTTGTTCTTCGAGTGCACCCCGAGGATCGCTTGACGGCCTTTGATGTCGGCGCGGTCGACGACGATCTGACGATCGAAGCGCCCCGGACGTAGGAGTGCCGGGTCGAGCACGTCAGGGCGGTTGGTCGCCGCAATCAGAATGACGCCCGTGTTTTGATCGAAGCCGTCCATTTCGACGAGCAGCTGGTTGAGCGTCTGCTCGCGCTCGTCGTGGCCGCCGCCGAGTCCGGCGCCGCGTTGGCGCCCGACCGCGTCGATCTCGTCGATGAAGATGATGCAGGGCGCGCTCTTCTTGGCTTGCTCGAAGAGATCGCGCACGCGGCTCGCACCGACGCCCACGAACATCTCGACGAAGTCGGAGCCCGAGATCGAGAAGAACGGAACGCCCGCTTCGCCCGCGATCGCACGCGCGAGCAACGTCTTACCTGAGCCGGGCGGACCCAAGAGCAGCACGCCTTTGGGGATGCGGGCCCCGAGCGCCTGAAACTTCTTCGGGAACTTGAGGAACTCGACCACTTCGCCCAGCTCTTCTTTCGCCTCCTCGATGCCCGCCACGTCGTTGAAAGTCACTTTCGGGCGATTCTCCGAGAGTAGTTTCGCGCGCGAACGCCCGAACGAAAGTGCCTGACTTCCGCCGCTCTGCGCCTGACGCAGAATGAACAGCAGTAAGAGCGCCATCAGCGCGATCGGCAGAAATTGGAACAGCATGCTGACGAACGGCGTGCTCTGCGGATTCTCGAAGGTGACGCTCGCGCCGTGCTTCTGCAGTTGGGCGCCGATGTCGTCGGCGTTGCCGACGGTTGTCGTAAACTTCATGTCGCCGTTGGGCATGGCGGCAATCGCGTGCCTGAGTTCACCGGCAACGTCGTGACCGGTGATGGTCGCCTGCCCGATGTTGTTACCGTTGAGCGCCCCGATGAATTGCGAATACGTCAGCTTGGTCGGGGGAGTCTGGTTGAGCACCAGCCGATCGACGATGAAGATGACGATGATGAAGATGAAGAGGACGACGACGATCGATCTGACGTGTTTGCCCAACGTGTTGCTTTCCTTATTCCCTGCGGCCACCGCTCATGCGGTCCGGAGCGTGCCCGAAGATATATGCCCTTTTCCCCGCTCGAAGACCCGTGGCTTAGAAACTCGTGCTTCATCCGGAAGGGGAAAGCGCGCTTTTTCTGGGTGCTCGCATGGGGAACCTAGCTGCACCGATTTCGTAACGGACCCGTTTCTCATACTTCATCGGCACGCCGGCGAGGTCGGCTGACCGCGTCGGCATCGTCCTCCCGCAAGGCGCCGTAGCCTTCACAACACGGGTCGCCATGCCAGAGGTTCAGTCGACATGGTGCTCTAGAGCATTCGGTTTCACCGAATCCGTCGCGTTTGCGGCTTCGCCGCCAGCCGGCCGTCGTCGGCTCTCGGACAAAGTCCGACAACCTCCTTGGGAGGAAACGTCCCCAAGAGCCCGAGCGACTGCATCGAGGCGTTCGAAGGTGAGGTCTCGCCCGTGCCCGGCCGCCCAGAGTTCACGGCGCAGCCCCTCGCGCACGAGCGCTCGGGGTAATGCTTCGCGCTCTTGCCGGGCGATCGATGCGCAGCGTGCCACGGCAGCATCGAGGTGGGGGAACGCTTTGCGCAGCTCGGTCAGTGCTGAGCGCACGGCGTTGCGGCGGTAGGCTAGGTCGCCGTTCTGGGGGTCGAGCGCAAACGGCAGCTGCCGCCGAACCAAGTATGCACGTAACTCCGCAGGCTCGACGCCGAGCAAAGGCCGAACGAGCGCGATGCCCGGCTCGAGTTCCCGCTTGCTTTGCATTCCACCAAGCCCGCTCGGGCCGGCGCCGCGGAAGAGCGCGAGCAGGACGCTTTCGGTCTGATCGCGCGCATGATGGGCCGTAAAGACGCGTCGCGCGCCGACTTGCCGCGCGATCTGCCCCAGCGCCGCGTAGCGCTCGTCGCGTAAGCGCGCTTCGGCATGCGAGCCGGCGGCGAGCGACACGCTTAGCGCGCGGGCGTGCAAAGCAGAACCAAGCGCCAGCACGATAGCCTCGTCCTGCCAAGCGCTGCTTCGCACCGCGTGATTGACATGCGCCAGCACGACTCGTGCGCCTACGCCCGCGGCGGTGCGGGTCAGTAATGCTGCAAGCGCACCGCTGTCGCTGCCACCCGAGGTGGCTGCGACGACGACTTCGCCCGCTTCGAGCGCCGCGACTTCGGCAAAGCGCTTTTCGAGCGACCGTTCCGGCTTGGCGCCCCTCATCGCGCCGCAAGCGCGCGGGCCATGTCGCGCCGTACGTCGCGCTCGCGCTCTTGTTGCCGCTTATCCCACAGCTTTTTGCCGCGCGCCAGCGCAATTTCGATCTTGACCCGGCCCCGCGTGAAGTACAAGCGAGCCGGAACCAAGGTGAGCCCCTTCTCCGAGATGCGGCCTGCCAGCCGGTCGATATCCTTACGGTGCAAAAGCAATTTTCGCGGCCGGTTAGGTTCGACGTTCGAGAAGCTGCCTTCTTTATAAGCAGGCACGTGCATCGAGAGCAGCCACAGTTCACCGTCGCGAATGCGCGCGTACGCTCCCGCAATGCTCGCTTTTCCCGCGCGAATGCTTTTGATCTCCGTGCCCGTCAGCACGACGCCGGCTTCGATGCGTTCGAGGAACTCGTACTCGAAGCGGGCGCGCCGATTATCGAGCGCAGGCGTGGGCGCGGGCGCCTTTGCAGCCGGCGGCGCTTTGGCGCGCGGCTTAGGCACCGAGGCGCTCTCCCGGCCGGAGGATGCCGCGCGCGACGAAGCGGCCCTCGCCCGATGCCAGCACCTTGCCGGTCTCGTCTGCGACGGTGCCCGCAACGCCGAGAACGTCGCGACGCTGCCACAGGACGGATGCCCGCACGGTCAGCGGCGCGCCGACCGGAACCGCTTTGCGGAAGCGCATTTTCAGATCGGCCGTGACGCCCCTAACGCCGCGGGCGCCCGCCGCATAGGCCATCGCTTCGTCGAGCAGCAGCGCGACGATGCCGCCGTGCACGACCCCGCGCCAGCCTTGATACGTGCGCGAAACGGTCAGGCGGCTTTCGACGCTGCGGTCGTCGCCGAGCGCGAACTCCATGTGCAGTCCGGTTTCCGCGTGCCGCCCGCACCCGATGCAAAAGCCGTCGTCGACCGGCGCAGGAAGGTCGCTCACTGCGGCGAGGGACTTGGGCGCGGCGCTGCATCGCGCACCTTCGCAAGCAACGTGCGCGCGTAGATCGTATCGACGTCGGCAGCTAGCGCCGCGGCGAGTTCGCTCTTTGCATCGGCGTAGCGGCCTTGCTCGATCTCGATCCGTGCGATCAAGGTGTAACCATGTTGGCCGGCCTCGCCGACATGGCTGCGGTCGAGTGCGATACCACGTTGCAGATAATCGATCGCCGCGGCGCTTTGGTGCAGGTCCCATAAGAGCGAGCCGATGTGGAAATCGATGTCCGCGTACTGCGGCACGAGGTTGGGGATGTCGATGACGTACGAGAGCCCGCGCTGCGGATCGTGCAAGTCGGTCTGATAGAGCTGCCCCAGGTACTCGCGGGCAAGCACGTCGCTCGGGTCTGCGCGCAGCGCGCGCAGGAACTCGACCTTCGAACGATTGGTGGAACGCTCATCGAAGCGCATGATACCCAGGCCCACGTGAGCCTCCGCGGCGCCGGGGTCGAGCGCCTCGGCGGCATTGAACTCGTCGCGCGCGTCCTGGGTACGATCGCGGCCCGCGTGCGAAGCGAACAGATACGCGAACCCTAGACGCACGTGATCGACATAGCTTTTCGGCGCGTCTGCAACCGCGTCTTCTGCGGCGCTGGTGACGGCGTCGAGCGCTCCCAAACGATGCGCCGCCGATGCATCGAGGAAGGTCATGGCCAGCACGTTGCTCGGAACGATCTGCAGGGCGCGCGCGAAGCCGGCTTGCGCCTCCTCGAAGCGCTCGGCGTAGAAATATTCGAGGCCCGCGCCGAGCGCGCTCGTAAAGCGCGCATCGGCATAGTCGTTGCGTCCGGCCGGCTCGGCGGTCGATGTAGCCGGTGAGCTCGCGACGACTACCGCGCAGCAAAGGAGCATCGTCCCGAGCAGCGCGCCGCGCACGTTCATCGTCCGACCGTCAGCCGCCGCGCGCAGGCGGCGGGCAAGTGGGCGGCGGCGATCTTCTGCTGCACGGCTCCGATCGGATATGCGACGCGCTGCCACTCGATCGTGCGGGCGTCGGGATCGTAGAACGCAAACGATGCTTCCGGATTGAGGTCGCGCGGTTGGCCGACGCTGCCGACGTTGACGATGTAGCGCCGCCCCTGTTCGAGGATCAATTGCCCGCCGTGCTGCCGGTGCGCGTGCGCGATCGCACCCGCGCTATCGCGTTCGTAGTACTCGGCGACGTGCGTGTGTCCGACCAAGATCAGCGGCGCATCGGTCGCCGCGAACGCCGCGGCCGCTTCTTCTTTGTCCAAGATGTACGCGAAATAGCGTACCGGCGCACCATGCACCATGAGAAAAGCGGGATGCCGAATTTCGTAGGAAAGTGAATCGAGCCAAGCGGCGTGATCGGGCGCCAGCACGACGCGCGTCCATTCGAGTGCCTTGCGGGCCGCTTCATTGAAGTACTCGAGCCCGTGACCGTCGACGGCCGCTACGTCGTGGTTACCGAGCACGGTCGCTGCGCCGCGCGCGCGCAGCAGCGCGATGCACGCATTGGGATCGGGACCATAGCCGACGATATCGCCGAGACACAACACTTCATCCGATGCCGCGACGGCGCCGAGCACGGTCTGGAGCGCTTCGATGTTGCCGTGCACGTCGGAGAGGACGGCATACCTCACGAAACGGCGACGGCTCCTTCATCCCGGTTCCCCGGCGCCGCGCCCGGAACGGTCAGCGACCCGAGTGCTGCCGTGAAAATTTCGGCGAAGCGCGCGCGTTCTTCGGGCGTTCCGACGGTGACGCGAATGAATCCGTCGAGCGGCGGGGCGCCCGGTTTGCGGACGAACACCGCGCGCCGCAGCAGCTCCGCGACCAATGCTTCGGCCCGTTCCCGTGAACCGATGTCGATGCACACGAAATTCGTGCGAGACGGCAACGTGCGCAGTCCGAGCGAGGCCGCGAGCTTGTGGTAGGCCTCTCGTCCGCGTTCGACTTCCGCGATGACGTCGCGCACGAAGTTCTCGTCGCCGAGCGCCGCAAGGGCGCCGATTTGGCCCGTGCGGTTCACGCCGTATTGGAGACGAATCTTGCCGAAGGTCGCGATGATCTCGCGTGCGGCGCGTGCATAACCGATGCGCGCACCCGCGAGACCGTATGCCTTGGAGAACGTCCGTAAACGGACGATGCGCGCATCGATCGCTTGGTCGAGGAGTTCGGAGGCTGCGACGAAGTCCGCATACGCCTCGTCGAGAATGAGCAGGCAGTCGTCGGGGAGCGCTGCGCGGAATGCGGTGACGGCACGCGACTCGAGGAACGTGCCGCTTGGATTATCGGGATTGGCGAGATAGGCAGCACGTGCATCCGTTTCGTGCGCGCGGCGTGCGAGCGCCTCGAGCTGCACCGCTCCGTTGCTTGCGTACGGCACCGTTTCCAAGCGCGCACCGTAGCCGAGGACGTGATATGCGTAGGTCGGGTAGGTTCCGAGCGTCGCGACCGACACGTCGCCCGGGGCGAGGTACGCCCGAACGGCCAGACCCATCAGATCGTCGATGCCGGCTCCGACCGCAAGCTCAGCGACTTCGCAACCGTGTCGCGCCGCTAGGGCTTCGCGTAGGTCCATCGATTCCGGATCGCCGTACCACGATGTGCGCGCGACCGCGGTTTGCATCGCGGCAAGCGCCGCGGGCGGCGGTCCGAAAGCGCTTTCGTTGGCGCCTAAACGCAAAAGGTCGGTGTGTCCGGCGAGCTTCGCGAGTTCTTCGGGGGCGATGAAGGGCCGTGACTGCGGAAGAGCCGCGACGGTCGCGGTCGGCTCGGGCGACTTCACGATCAGACGCGAACGTTATCGATGATGGTGTGCACGCCGCCGGTCTTCCGCACGGCGTCGAGCATTGCAGCTTTGAGCCCGGCGTTCGCTGCCGTACCGCCGAGCGTGACCGTTCCGTCGTGCGCGGCAACCCGCAAGCGCAGGCCGTTCGCGCCTAGCTGCGCGGCGAGATTGGCGCGTACCGCCGCAACGAGTGCGAAGTCGCGCACGGTCTCGCGCGGGGTGGCAAGCGTCGGATCGACGGAGAGGTGGGCGTCGACCGAACGTACGCCGGTCGTCTGCTTGGCAGCCTCGATGTATTTAGCGCGGGTTGCATTACTTGCGACGTTGCCGCTCAGACGCACATTGCCGGCGTGCACGCCGAGCGCGACGTGCAGCGCCGAATTGGGATCGATGCCGACCAAACGCGCTTCTACTTGAGCACCGAGTGCGCCGTCGGCGGCGAGTTGCGGAGCCTGCGACGCAACGGAGCGCAGCGCGTGGTCGCCCGCGCTCTGGATCTGCTGGGACGTACATGCACTCAGGGTGACGAAGACGAGCACAACCGGCAACATGCGCAACATCAAGCAACCTCCACGGGAGCACCCCCGCCGGCGAAGGGATACACGGCGACGCGTTCGCCCGCTTCGATGCGCGGATTCGTTTCACCGACGATCGCATAGCCCGCTGCACGCGCGAGCAAGCTCGTGTGCGCGGAGCGCAGCGCGAGCGGCTCGGCGAGCAGTGCGCCGCCGAACAGCGAGAGGCGCACGGGAACGTACCACGTCCAGCCTTCCCGTCCGACGAACGGCGCGCTTGCGAGCGCATCGACGGCAAGCGGCGGCCGCGCGGTTTCACCCGTCATCGCGAGGACGATCGGACGCGCGATCGCTTCGAGAATCATCAGCGAGGAGGTCGGATTGCCGGGCAGCCCGATGATCGGTTTGGAGCCCGCCGCTGCCAACAGCGTCGGTTTGCCGGGTTTGACGCGCAGGCCGTGCACGAGGATGCCGGGTGCGGCCAATTCCGCGACGACGGAAGGCACGAGATCGCGTTCGCCGACCGACGAGCCACCGGTCAATACGAGCCCATCACAGTCATTCAATCCGGCGCGTACGGTTTCGCGCAACACGTCACGCGCATCTGTCGCATGCGGCAAATGCACCGGCTCCGCACCGAAGCTCGTGAGCGCGCCCGCGATTGCATAGCGATTCGAATCGCGCACTTGTCCCGGTCCCGGCGTTTGCTCGGGCGCAACCAGTTCGTCGCCCGTCGAAATGATCCCGATGCGAGGACGCCGGTACACGGGCATCATGACCATGCCGAGCGTCGCGAGCACGCCGAGCTCGCAGCCGCCGATGCGACGTCCGACAGCGAGCACGGTCTCGCCCGCCCGGATGTCGTCGCCCGGCTGGGTCACGAAGTCGCCCACTGCCGTGCGCTCGCGCACGACGATCGTTTCGCCCGCACGCTCGACGTCTTCCTGAGGCACGACGGCATCGGCCCCCTCCGGTAATGCGCCACCCGTTGCAATGCGCTGCGCTTCACCCGCGTGGAGAGCGTGCACGGGCTGCACGCCCATCAAGACCTCGCCGACGACGCGCCGCTCGACAGCTGCGTCGCTACTGCGCACGGCATAGCCGTCCATCGTCGATCGCGCGTGCGCGGGATGATCGTCTGTGGCGACCGCGTCGCGGGCGAGCACGCGTCCGAAGGACTCTTCGAGCGCGACCGTTTCGGTTGCAGGCGGCACGATCGATGCGCCGGCGAAATACACGGTAAGCGCCTGCGCCGGCGCGAGCAAACGCGCAACATCGAAGGCGCGCGGCGTTTCGCCGTGCGCGGATGCCGAGGGTAGGAGCGCAGCAGAATCCTGCATAAAGCCGGGACACGCTTCTCTCCGGCGCTGCGACGTGCCCGCTTTTCGAACGCGTCCCTCGCGCACATCCGGCCGCGTCTTGACGGGTGCGTCTCTCCGTACCCTCCTTATTACTACAGCAACAGCACTGAGGACCGATGCTCGACCTTGCGCTCCTGCGCCGCGATCCCGAACGCGTCCGGCGCGCTGCCGCTCGGCGCGCGACCGGCGCAGGCTTCGTCGATGACGTTCTCGCCCTCGACGCGCAATTGCGCGCCGCCCGCACGACCGTCGAACAACGTAAGGCGCAGAAAAATGCATTAACGGCGCAGATCGGACGCGCCGCCGATCGCGCGGCCGAAGCTCAGCGTTTGCGTCCCGAGATCGCGGCGCTCGACGCGCAGGTCGCTGATGCGGCCGCATCGTTGCCGGCGCTCGAAGCGCAGATCGATGCGCTGCTCGCCGACGTTCCGAATCTGCTCGACGATAGCGTGCCCGACGGTGTGGGTGAAGACGACAACGTCGTCGTACGCGACTCAGGACCGCCGCCCGAGTTTGCGTTCGAACCCAAACCGCATTGGGAGATCGGCGAAGCCCTCGGCATCCTCGATTTCGATCGCGCCGCGAAGCTTTCGGGAAGCCGTTTCTCGGTCTTGCACGGCGCGGGGGCGCGGCTCTCGCGTGGCTTGATAAACTTCTTCCTTTCACGCGCGCACGAACGCGGTTACACGGAAATCGTTCCGCCCTTTCTCGTTTCGCGCGCGACGATGTGGTCGACGGGACAACTGACGAAGTTTTCCGACGCGATGTTCCGCGACGTCGACGGCGAACTTTTCATGATTCCCACGTCGGAGGTTCCGCTGACCGCGCTGCACCGCGATGAGATTCTGGCGCCCGGCACGTTGCCGTTGCAGTACACGGCCTACTCACCGTGTTTTCGTAAAGAAGCGGGGGCAGCCGGTAAGGACACGCGGGGGTTGATTCGCCAGCATCAATTCGAAAAAGTCGAACTCGTGTGGTTGACGGAACCCGAGCGTTCGTTCGAGGCGCTCGAGCGGCTGACGGCCGATGCGGAAGCGCTCTTACAAGAACTCGAGCTCCCATATCGCGTGATGTTGCTGTGCAGCGCCGACGTGGGTTTCAACGCCGCCATGACCTACGATCTCGAAGTCTGGTTACCGGGACAGCAGACGTATCGTGAGATCAGCTCATGTTCGAACTGCACCGACTTCCAAGCGCGCCGCTCACAGATACGCTTTCGGCGTGAACCGACGACGAAGCCCGAATTGGTTCACACGCTCAACGGTTCCGGTCTCGCCGTCGGGCGTACGCTGGTTGCGATTCTCGAAAACTATCAGCAACCTGACGGTAGTGTCATCGTGCCGCAGGCGCTCGTTCCGTTCGTGGGTTACGAAAGCATTGCAAGCAATCGTGGATAATCATACCATAAAAAAGCGTACTTTACGCTCGCATGGATCGCACCTGCGGACCTATCAGCGTGCGCATGATGCTACGTCTTGTTCTTGCACAATCACGCAATAGCGATATTGCTCTACGACCGCGGACCGTAGGTCCAGCGAGTGCCGGGACGCACCGGATAGGTAACCGATGACCGAGCAGCTTCGTCGCGCCAGGTCTATGCTCGGTACGTTTGATCACAACGCAACGACCATAATGTGCCGAGACCAAAGAGGCGGGTGACTCGATGTCAAGTTCGGTGACTGACTGACAGCGTAGAGCTCCCGATGAACCAGCGCTCACTTCGATGATGGGAACGGCGGAATGGATCCTTCAACGCGGCCGAGCGCCTTAGTAGCCTCTACCGCAGTGTCCCAGTTGGCGCAATCATGCTGAGATTCTCCGGAGTACGACCGCACCCAAGACGTAAAAACAGCATCCCTTGCGTAAACGTTCCCGCTAGCAGGCATCAGTACGCCGGTGAACACGTCGCGGCGTCGACCCTCCCGGACTCGTACAAAATAACCTCCTTGGTGCTGCGGCATAATTGACATCTCCGCACCGGCTTTATCAGAGAGCTGCTCGCCCATCGTCTTCAAACGAAGTAACGAGCGCCACGACGCATGCACTTCTGCGGGCACAAAGCTATATTCATTTTCTCCGCTGATGGAAAGCGTGCCGACCTCCGTCGTAAGCGTCAGCACATCGTTGCGCGGAACCGAATTCGAGTGCCGATACGAAAAACGCACGGGGACGCGGCCATTCTCACGCTGCGGAGCTGCGGCGAATGAGACAACTCCGCCCCGGAGCGGACAGTTGTTGCTCTCGCCCGGACTCTTGAAAATCACCGACATCCCGTTGCTAGCCATCCTCACAGGCGTCGCTTGAGTGAATACGGTGGGACTATCAAGAAGATTGCAGCCCGCGAGCATGGCTCCGAACGCAAGGCTGATAACCATCGGTATTGCAGTCCGGACAGAAGAAGCCATAGTTCGTGACCTCGGCAATGCATTCGGTGCAAATAGTGTTCTTGCGGAGAGAGTAGATTTTCGAACCCACGGACGGCTCAGCACCGTCAGGGTTTTAAGACCGCCCACGCGCAGATCGGGCCGCCGTCGTCAGTACATCGGCCAAAGGCCCGGCGTGGCAAGTTCAATGAGATGCTGGTCCGGATCGCGGAAATAAAGACTCGTCCCGCCGCGCGGCCAGCGCATCGTGGCTTCGATTGGGACACCGCGCTCGACGAGCCGCGCGCGCCAGTCTGCTAGCGCATCTTCCGAAATCGCGAAAGCGAAGTGTAGGGGGCCACTGCCGTCGTGTCCCGGGATCGTGCCGGAGGGCCCGCGCCGCGCAAGCGTCGAGCCGCCGCGCCGGAAGAGAAGCAGCACGCTCGTGCCGCCGACGTCGTAGGCGACGAGGTCTGCGTCCGCGATCATAGGTCGAAACGAGAAGAGACCTTCGTAAAACTCGCGCGCCCGCATGAGATCGTCGGCGTAGAGCGCCGTTTCCAGGATGCGATCGAGTGCCGGGATGGTGCGACTCCTTCGCCACGGCTAGATGTCGCGTCCTACGCCGCGCCGGTGGCTTTCCCTCGTAAGCGGTCCGGCGTACGGTGGTTGCGATCCTTGTAAACTATCAGCAAACTGACCGTAGCGTAATCGTGCCTCACGCGCTCGTGCCCTTCTTCGGCTTCGAGCGCGGCGGCCGCGTCGGGCCCAGTCCGTCGGCGCATGACCGCTCCCGAATGAGTCGCACGCTAACAAACCCGGAGCGCAATGGACCTTACCGTCATGCTACAATGGACGCGTGAAACAGATCGAACTCAGCGAACTCGCCGCTCACGCCGCGGATATCGCCGGAGGCCAGTCGGCGATAATCGCGCAAAACGGTCGGCCGCCGTTCGCCGCGGTTCCGATAGCGCAGGCGCAGCAGCGCGAGGCCGACGCGGAGGCGATGCAGCGCGCGCAGTCACTGGAAGACGAATACCGGACGCATCCGCGTCGGTTCGTCCCACTCGCGCGGTTCGTGGAACGGGACGAACAGTTGACCCGGGAGGGCCGGTGACGCATGACGTCTTCGTCCCGTTAGACGTTTTTCCGGTCGAAGAACTCAACCGGCTTTCGAACGGCGGTCGTCATCGACCCGCATCCCAGTGGCGCTCTACTCCTGGGCCGCAACTTATATCGGCTTGACGAGCCTCTTGTCACAATGCATTATCTCATCGACGAGGAGCAACTACGCATCATCATCGTACGGATGCGTCCCCGCGGGTAGCCCGCAATTAGCATTGAGAATCGCACCTCGACGCAGCAGCTCGCTATCTATGCATCAGCAGCCACAATGAATGCGCGACGTCGGCTCGAGTCCTCACTGCCTCCGCGCGTCTACAAATGTTTAACGAAGCAGTTCGAGCGGTGAGCGGTCGCGCTGAACGGCAGTCCCGTGTTCGACTTTTCAACGATATGGCGGCCGCACCGCATCCAACATGCTCGACTACCATGATAGTGCGCGCCGCTTTGCTCGTAGAGCGGCGCGATGATCTTACTCGCACCCACGCTTTGCAATCGCTAGCGAAGCCGTTCCACCGTGCAACATCCGCCCGAAAACATCGTAGCGGGCAGGAATGCCGCGTGACCACCGCACCAAGCCGTGGCCGCGGCTCCGACCTTGCGAAGCGGGCTTCGGCCGAACCGTATTCCAACAACGGTTCGCCGCGACCGAGAATTGCAATCCGCATGCGAGAAAGCGATATTTGTGAGATTCCAAAAGAGATGTGCCCCCGGTCGAGCCAGGCGATCTCATGATCGATAGCCAGGGCATTGGCTGATTCGATCGCACGCCCGCAACGAAAGCACGTATCTTCTCCCGCCTCTTGGATAAGCGCGAACATTACGAGTTCGCGCAGCCTCCCCATCGCATCCCAATTGGCAGTCCGAGCTGAGCTTTCTCCGTCTCTTGCCGCGCAGCGGAAAACGGCGCCACGAAGGAGAATCGCAGTTGTTGTAGCGCGTAATATTTTCCACTATGATTGAGTCGTGCCAGGGTGGCACATGTGCGACACACCAACCCGCGCGGCAACAAGTTGGTTGGTCCTAAAAGCGAACCATGGAGCGGTGGGTGAGCCCGGTTTAAACCGAACGCCTTGAAAGCGTTTGAACGTGTAGAAAACGTTCCGTCAGTTCGAATCTGACCCGCTCCTTGAGGCTTCCTGGTCGACAGTATGCTGCGATGCGGTCGTCCCTGTAGTGATGAGCGGGTCAGATTCTTAGCGATTTGGTTGCGTAGTCTCGGTGACGTGGGATGCGTAACGTAGGCCAGCGGAAACTGTAGGATCATCCCGGCCAACATGGCCAGAGGATATCCTACCGATGAAGCGGTCGGATCATAGGCTCATCATTTCATGATCTTGACGCAGATTATCTGATTCGGCTGGCGGACCGTCACTGTTTGCCTTACGGAACACGCGATGCCAACTCGGCCATACCAGTGCGCGCTGGCGCGATTTTTTCGCTCACGAGGCCTCAAATACGCGGCTTCGGGTTCGCTCGACTCATCGTCAACTCATAATGTGTCGGTTGTTTACTGCGATCTGCCACCTATAGCCGTTCAGGACGATCATTTCGCCAGCAATGCCATCGGAATACGTCGTTTTAACATTCGACAGCGTTTAACGATATCCGACGCGTTCATATCGGTCGGCTCGTTGTCTTGATAGACGAGCAGCATGCCATGATGTTCGTGATTCTCTTCGCCTAGGTGTTTGAAATCAACATTGTTGTAAGTGACGATGATCGTCCGTGCTCGCGGGCGAACGCGAAGACGGCGGTATCTTCGGCCCCGCCGCCCAGTTCGTCGACGGACCGAGCAACATCGTGACCCGCCGCCACCAACCTGTCCCGTAAGGACCGATCTCCGATGCATTCATCGAGCAGTAGCCGCATGCATCAAGTTTTTGGCGGCACGTGCATCTCAGCGTCCTAAACTTGCGCGTCTGATGGTTTTCGTGGAAAATGTCGCGCAAGGTGGCGGCCGACTTCCTCGATGCCGTGGATCACGCCACTTGTCGGATTTCCGGCACGGAAACGCTCTTGCACGCTTGCTGCGATGGCATCCCAGGTTTCCTGCCCGAGCACTTCGTGTGCGCCGGCATCGCCCAGTATGACGAACTCGCGCCGGGACGGGACGACGAAGAACAGGACGGCATTGCGCTGCGGCGTGCGTGTAAGTCCTTGGCGCTTAAGCGCACGCTGTGCGGTGCGCCGGATATTTCCCCAAAAGTGGGGTGCAACGGAGACACAGATCGGTGCATCGGTCGAGCGTTCGACGTTGACGATCGCCTCGCGAACGCGTTCCTCGTCAAGGAAACGATGATGGCGTGGCTTCCTTACCATCTTCCGGTTGCTCCGCCACCGCCCGAACGTCCGCCACCGCCCGAAAACCCGCCCCCGCCCGTTGACCCGCTACTTCCGCGTCCCATGATGGTGAACAGTAGGAATAACGCGGTAGAGGGGCTTCGAACGGCAACGATAAGGAATGCCAGGATCGCTAGACCAATGAAGATGAGCGTCAGCGGACTTAGCGGTGCGCTCGTAGAGTCCGATCCAGTATCCTGAGCGGGCGCGCTCTGAGACGAACTCGGACCCTGCTCTGCTTTGCCGCCGATGGCCAGGAGAATCCGGTTAACTCCCGTGATGACGGCGCGGTCGGGTCGCCGCAGGCGCATATCCGGCACGATGGTTTCTCGGATAATCCTCGATGCAACCACATCGGGGAGAGTTTGCTCGAGTCCGTAGCCCACTTCGATTCGTGCGGTGCGGTCCTGCGGAAAGACGAAGAGGACGACGCCGTCGTCCAGCCCCTTACGGCCGACTTTCCAGCGTTCGAACGCGCGAACGGTCCAATCCTCGGTTGGCGTCGGTGCGGTCGTCGTCCCGACGTAAACAAGCACCTGATGTCCGCTTTGTCTCTCATATGTTCTCAAGCGGGCATTCAGGTCCGAAATCGTCTGCGGTGAAAGCAGCCCGGTGGTATCAGTCGCCCACTGCGCAGGCGCCCGCGGAATCGGAATGTCGGCGCTCGCAGCTGCGCAAACGATCGTGAGGAGCGTTAGGACGCGCAGAAAGGCGCCAATCGCTCTCATCGCGCTACAATTTTACCTGCGGCACGTTTTGCGAGCCAGGCTGTGACTTGAAATATGATTTCTCGGCAAATCGATTACCGAAAAAGCCGGCGACAAGCACTGTTGGAAACGAGTCGCGCGTCGTATTAAACGCCTGGGACGCTTCGTTGAACCGCATACGTTCAACGCTGATCCGGTTCTCCGTTCCCTCGAGCTGCGCTTGCAGATCGGCAAAGTTTTGACTGGCCTTCAGATCAGGGTACGCCTCCGAAACAGCAAGGAGACGCGATAACGCAGACGACAGGCCATCCTGAGCGGCGGAAAATTTTGCGAACGCAGCGGGATCGTTTGGCACGCTCCCAGCACCTAACTGGACCTGTCCGACCTTTGCGCGTGCCTCGGCTACGGCGACGTAGGTGCTCTTCTCGAAGTTGGCTGCCCCCTTGACGGTTGCGACCAGGTTGGGAATGAGATCGGCTCGCCTCTGATAGCTGCTTTCGACTTGGGCCCATTGCGACTGGACGGCTTGATCGAGCGTGACCAAGCGGTTATAGGCGCCACCCAAACTCGCCACGGCAATGAGCACGACGGCGATGAGTCCGCCGAGAACGAGTAGCCTTCGATTCATGATCCGTTATCCTTTACTTTGGACGGGCGGCCTCTAGTCAGGTCGGCTTTGCGCGCTGTTGGAGCTTCGTTCCGTGATACGCGCGGCAGTCGTTGTGGGATACACGAGCGTGTGGAGTCGTTCATTGACCGTCGGAGCGTGGGAATGCACCGTTATGGCGCCGGCTCGCGTGAAAGCGTGTCCACGAGTTCTGCACACAACGCCGAAAGTATCTTTATCGCGCACGTCGGCCACGGGACCACACCACATTACGTGCCGCTCGACTTCGGCACGGTGACGCTACGTGATTGATGCGGCGTGGATTCCAACGTCACGTCCGAACTACCCGAGCCTCCTCGGGAGCATTGGGATGAGCTATTTCGGTCGGCTATATCCGGCAAATTGCGTACTTGCGCGACGACGGTGTGGCTTTGGATCGACATGCTTTGGTAGTTCAACGCGTCAGTAAGCCCACTCACCCGCAAGCGTTGCGGAATTCCTGGCGCGCCATCCGATTGGGCAACTCGCCGGACTCGTGAATGCGCAGTCCGCGGTGCTCGCGTACGCCGACGCGACCTACGTCACGGCGGCGATCGCCGCGCTGTTCATGCCGCTCGTCTTCTTCATGAAGAAGCCCGGTAAGCCGCAAGGTCAAGTCGAAGTCGGGGGGTAGTTGCACCGCCGCGCCGCGACGTCGCGGGATTCGCGTGGTCACCTCGTAGCGCAGACTGGCGTTCCGCCATTGTTTCTCGTAGTTAGGGATGGCCCGTTCGGGTACATCGCCGCCATGAATGCTCCTACGGCCAGCCCGCTCGCCCCTGAGGCCCACGAGATCCCCAAGCGCCGGCTCGGCCGGACGGACGCGCACGTGTCGATGATCGGCATGGGCGGATTCCATATCGGTCATCCCGACCAGCCCGACGCGGAAGCGATCAAGCTTATTCACATGGCGATCGACCGCGGCATCACCTTCATGGACAACTCGTGGGACTACAACAGCGGCAATAGCGAGCTGCGCATGGGACGAGCGCTCAGCGTCAAAGGGTATCGCGACAAGGTTTTCTTGATGACGAAGATCGACGGCCGCACGAAGGCCGCGTTTGCCGCTCAACTCGAAGAGTCGCTGAACCGGTTGCTCGTCGATCACCTCGATCTCGTGCAATTTCACGAAAACATCCGGCCCGACGACGCCGACCGCATCTTCGCCCAAGGGGGCGCCTTCGAGGCGGCGCGCGAGGCGGGGAAGGTTCGCTTCATTGGCTTTACGGGTCACAAGAGCCCCGCGTACCATCTACACATGATCGAACTCGCGAAGCAGCACGGATTCACGTTCGACACCGTGCAGATGCCGCTCAACGTGTTCGACGCCCACTACGAGAGCTTCGAGAAGCAGGTGCTCCCCGTCGCGCAGAGCCTCGACATGGGCATCCTTGCGATGAAGACCTTCGGCGATCACGAATTGCTCGACACGGGTGCCGTCGATCCGATCGACATGCTGCAGTACGGCATGAACCTGCCGACGAGCGTCGTCATCACGGGTATCGACAAACCCGATATCCTCGAACAAGCGGTCCGCGCCGCGACGACGTTTCGGCCACTCTCGCCCGCAAAAGTCGCCGAGATCCTCGCAAAAACGGCTGCTATCGCGCGCGACGGCTCGCACGAATTCTACAAGACGTCGCGATTTTTCGACAGCACGTTTCAGAATCCGAGTTGGCTCGGTTAGGACCGCCGGATTCGCATCCACGATGGCCTTCAACGTCGGCGAAGATAATCTGGGAGTTCCCACCACATCCCCTCTCGGGATCAGGCGGCCCTTTCACGAGGATAGAGATTGGTGTTTTCCACAACGATGCTCAACAAAGTTCCCGCAGTCACCCTGGTCTTCTGGGTGATCAAGGTGCTCGCGACCACCGTCGGCGAGACCGGAGCTGATTTCCTCAACTCCCAGCTCGGTTTGGGCCTCAACGGGACTTCCGTCGTCATGGGAATCCTGTTCCTGATCGTCCTGTTCGTCCAGCTCACGCGACGCCGGTACGTCCCGGCGATTTACTGGACGGCGGTCGTACTCATTAGCGTCGTCGGAACGC